>ERZ1026846.265-NODE-265-length-41326-cov-12.597926_pt1 | contig 41326 bp, 40 predicted proteins | sample MGYA00380153_ERZ1026846 | MGnify/ENA primary metagenome ERZ1026846 (study PRJEB33269, sample SAMEA4719789) | human gut metagenome | biome: human-associated habitat; feature: organic feature; material: feces | place: Cameroon | collected 2013-10 ...
AAAGGGTATTCTAATAAAAAAGAAACGGTCGCTAAGACCGAACCTCAGCAACCGACCAATGCCGTATCAAGTGACTCTTCGCTTTCTGCGAATGTTAAGGATGGCATTACAAACGCAGAACCCAACGGTGAGCCTACCGTTTCTTTAGACAAAGGTACGACTTTACCAGCAGACCAACAAACTTCTGATAAAGAAAATACTAAAAAAGTCGCTGATAGTGAGGGTGAAAATACACTTAAAGCCAAAATTGAAGCTGCGTCAGCCGATGTGAACACCGAGCCCACCGAAGCACAGAAAGAGGCTGGCAACTACAAGAAAGGTCATGTGCAGGTGGGTGCGTTCGACATCACTATTGAACAACCAGAGGGTAGCATACGCCGTGGCACAGATGCTGACGGAAAGAAGTGGGAAATCAAGATGCACAACACTTACGGCTATTTCCGTGGCACGGAGGGCGTGGATGGCGACCACATAGACGTGTTCCTCTCCAATGACATTGACGGTTGGAACGGACGCAAAGTGTTTGTCGTTGACCAATACAACCCCGATGGCACATTTGACGAGCACAAGGTGATGCTCGGCTTCAACGATATGGACGAGGCAAAGAGCGACTATCTTGCCAACTATGAGAAAGGTTGGGAGAATGGGCGCAGGATAACCGTGTCCACAACCAATCTTGAAGACTTCGAAAAATGGATAGACAGCAGTCACCGCAAGACAAAGCCATTCAGCGAGTATTCGTCAGTGAACAAAGAAACAGTTGCCACCGACAAAGGTGGTGAAAAGGCGGAGAAGAAGCAAGAAAAGCAGAGCGTTTTTGACAAGGCTAAGGAGATTGCCGACAAGGAGGAGAAGAAACGCAAGGCGGAGGCTGAGGATGACTCGGCTCTCGGTCAAGCGACAAGAGCCGTGGGCAAGAAAAAGAAGGTCAACCTGTTCAAATATACGGCTTCAAAAATAATTAGCTATCCTGCGCTGAGAGGAGTGCATTATGCCAACGGCTATGCGTATGCCTCTGATGGATACATTCTCTTCAAGGAGAAGGCGGACTATCCCAAAGAGTGGGAAGGCACGACAAGAGACAAGGACGGCAATCTGATTGACGGGAAATATCCGGACACGGAAAAGGCGATACATAGATTGGTTCATATCCCCGATAAGGAGGCTGTGTCGTTGCCGTCAAAGGAGGTGCTTGACTTCGCCATCGCTGCAAGCAAGAAGTTGAAAGGAGAGGCAATACCTGTCGCAATTGACGGATTGTTCTTTAATGCAGTCAATCTGAAGAAGTTTCTTGAAGCGGTTGCATCCAAAGGAATGGACAAGATTGTATACAGACATCCTATGCTGTATGCCACCAACGGCAAGGATGAGATTGTAATGATGCCTACAGTGAATACATTGGAGGGAGCATTGGATATTGCCGACAAGATGGAAAGCGCAGGTTTGCCCAAAGAGCAGATTGATGCGTGGAAGGCACACATTGAAGCCGCTGATAAGAAAATGTCGTTAGAGGACTTCAAAAAAGCCGTTGAAAACGCCAAGAAGGAAGGTGTCAGACATACCGAAGCGGAGAAGCCAAAAGAACAGCCGCTGACTGAGGTGGAGCGCAAGGACGCCGAGGAGGTTGCAGGTGCGTTGGGCTATCGTGTGGAATGGGTGGACACGATGGAGGAGAACGGAACGATAGACGCGGACAGGAAAGTGATCCGTATCGCAAAGGATGCCGAGAACCCGTTGGTGCAGGTGCTGGGACACGAGGTGGCGCACGGTGTGAAGCGTATGGACGGTGGCAAGTTCAAGGCTTTGCAGAAGGCGGCTATGGAGGTCGTCGGCGAGAAGGAATGGAATGAACGCATCGGGAAGAAGCGCAAGTTGAATGCTTATGCCGAGGGGAAACTTGCCGAGGAGGTGACGTGCGACATTGTCGGAGAGGCGTTGAACGACAAGGATGCGTTGAAGCGTCTTGCCGAGTCGCTGAGAGGAGAGAAAGGCATTCTTGCCCGTCTGCGTGACGCTGTGGCGAGGATGGTCGAGTATTTCAAGAACAGAGGCGACAAGGAAGGTGTGCGCAGGATGAAGGCTGCCGACAGACTTCTCGCAGAGTTTGAGAGTGCGCTGAAGGAGGGCGTTGCACCAGAGCAAGTCAAGCCTGAAGATGTAGACCGCAGTGTAAGGGAGAGCGGGGATGAACCGGAGAACAAAAGACGGAAGGATTTCGCAGAGCGTTTCGGTGTGGACGAATCTTATGTGTCTGACTACGCAAACGGTATGGCACAGAAAAACACTGGAAAAGCGGCGATAGCAAGACGTTCTATGGAACGGCAAATTTATCTTGCCTACGACGGCAAAACAAGCAAATTGTCGGACATTGCGAAGTCGTTCAAATCATTCAAAGCCGCTTTGAAAGAAGCGTTCGGAGACTTGGACGCTTTGATTGACGAGTATAGGAATCTGTTTGAGGAAGAGCGCAATATGATGGAGGCGGCCCGGAAAAAAGCCGAGGAGGAAGCAGCCGCCCGGAAAAGGCATCTTGATGAACTATCCTTGCTTACAGACGGACAGATAGACAGCAGATATGCCGAAGCGTTGGAAAAAGGCGACGAGACGGAGGCGAGAGAGATGCTCGACGAGGTGGCAAGGAGAAAAGGCTACGGAGATGAGAACAATGAATACAGGATGCAGCATCGTGCGCCGTCCAATCCAGGATATGAATCGGACGAGGCAAGACGGAACGACATTGAAAACGGTCCGGATGTAAACTTGGAGGACATCGCGCTCGGCTACAACAGACAGCCGGATGACTATTTCACGAATCCACGAGGATATGGGAACGATACACCGCACGGCAGAGAATCGACAGATGCAGTTGCAAATGCGTTGTCTTCGATTAGGCAAGGCGGAAGGGATGTGACGGTCAAGGTGTACAGGGCGGTTCCGACAACGATGAAAGAAGGAAAACTGCGCAACGGCGACTGGGTCACGTTGTCGCGCCGTTATGCTGAGATGCACGGAAACCATGCGCTCAACGGCAAGTATCGCATAATGGAGGATGAAGTTCCGGCAAAAGACATTTGGTGGGACGGCAATGACGTCAACGAGTTCGGATATGACAATGGAGAGGATTATAAATATAAGAATGTCAAGAACAACCGCAAATCGGATGATTTGGTCACTCGTGACGACAAAGGGAACGTTATACCGCCAAGCAAGCGTTTCAACCAACGAAAAGCGGACGAGCGTTATTCACGCATGGAAAGCAAGGCGCTGACAGAAGAGGAACGGGAACTGAGGGACAACCTTGTGGAGCGTATGCGCAAGGGTGGACTTGACGTGGTGACTGATTCGGAAGAGATGCAGAGAGTCATAGACACCGAGAACGAGCGGACAAGGAATAAACGCAGCAAGAAAAGCGAGGCGGCAAGGAAACGGGACGAGGCTCTTTACGCTGTGGATTGGTCTACGGCTTTCGTTTCGGGCAAAAGCCGGGAAGAGGCGACAGAAATCCGGAGAGAACGCGGACGTAAATTCAAGGAGGAAACGAAAGAATTATACGGAAGAGTTTTGTCGGGCAATTTCGATGATGTAACTTTGCGACTGATAGACGAATTTATTGACAAATCGACACCGAACAATCCATATGAACGACCAATTTCTAAACGACTTCCAACGCGAGCATTACAAAAAATGCGAGGAAGAGAACGCACGGGTAGCATCGATGCACTTTTCTCACGAATATCTGAAAGCGCAGTCGGAAAGGATGGAAAGGCTCTGCCGAGAGCAGAGCGAGAAAGAGCGATTGAGGAGAAGAAAAAAGAACTCCTCAAAAAGTGGGCAATAGCCACAGGCAACTGGCACACAGACATAGCGGACTTCACCGACCAACGCGAGCCAATAGGCAGCGGCACGGACTCCGATGTGTATCTCGGCAAAGATGGTAAGAGCGTAATCAAAGTGTCGAAAGGGAAACCTTACGGCAAACGCTTCCGCCCCGATGTTGACAATGTAGCGTTGTTCAACACCGTGTTCCCAGGGAGTAGATACACCATTGAAGGCTACGGCGAAATAGACGACAAATTTGTAAGATTCCTCAAGCAACCGATAGTAGACTTCACCAGCAGCACACCGCTGACGGAAGGAGAACGTGTTGCCTATATGGAAAAACTTGGTTTCAAACCGATAAATAAGGAGAACACGGCATTCTCCAATGGGGAGATTATCGCCTCCGACTTGCAGAAGAGCAACATCGTAAAAGACAAGCAAGGCAATGTCAGAGTGATAGACGCTGATATGAAGCTCCACACGAAAGATGTTGGAGGCAGCTACTCGTACCCTGACGTAGAGACGGACACGACAGGCTTGGCCGAGCGCGAGGAGGTTAACGGCAGTTCTGTCCGTGAGCATCGTGTGTACCACGGCAGCGGAGCGGACTTCGATGCTTTCGACCACTCGCATATGGGCGAGGGAGAAGGTGCGCAGGCTTACGGCTGGGGTACTTATGTGACCGAGGTGGAAGGTATCGGCAGGACGTATGCTATTCAAAATACAACGAAGCACAACGATGCTTTACGAGCATTGCAACACGATGTAGATGCTATATCTGACCAACTTAACAGACAACGGGATGATTTGAAGTATGACGAAGAACAGCTAAAACGTGCTAACGAATGGAGAGCCGAGGCAGAGCTTGACTATGAATTATTCAAAAATGAAGCTGAGGAATTAAAGGAAAAATATGGAGAGTCTTCTCCTAAATACCGAAACCATCTGTTTAATGACATCTATACAGATGAAATGAAACGTGCTCAAAGTTCAGTTAAGAGCACAGAAGAGTCAATCCAGTATCGCAAGGAGAAAATCTCAGAGTTGGAAAAGGCATTAAAAGATAAGCAAGCGGAGATTGATGAACTGCCGAAGGAGTTTCCACGCCACCTTTACACCGTAGAAATACCCGATGACAACGGCAGCAACTATCTGGATTGGAATGGACACCCTGCTGAATCTTTATTGAAAGATGTAGGTTCGTTTTTGGAGAGTGAAGGCTTTGAGAGGGTGCAGGATAGCCCTGTCAGATATGAGAAAAGCGAAAGCACCGTCGTTTTGAACCCCAATGCGACTGGAGCTGATTTGTATGCGGAATTGCGTGAGGCTCTTGGCAGCGACAAGAAAGCGTCACAAGCATTGGCTGAGTTAGGCTGTATTGGCATCAAATATCCTGCTGACAATATGCGAGGTGGCCGTAAGGATGGCGCAAAGAACTACGTTATCTTCAACGAGAATGATGCGAAGATAACCGACCATACACGCTTTCTGCGTACTGCGGACGGAGAGGTGTACGGCTTGGTCAAGGACGGACGCATATACCTTGACCCAAAGGTGGCTACAGCGGAGACTGCGGTACACGAATACACGCATCTGTGGGGCGATATGCTGAGACGCAAGGATTCCGAGCAATGGAGCCGCACGGTGAAGGAACTGAAGAACAGCGTTCTTTGGGAGGAAGTGAAGGAGTTGTATCCGGAACTGAAGACCGATGACGAGATAGCGGACGAGGTGTTGTCAACATTCAGCGGACGCAGAGGAGCGGAACGCTTGCGCGAGGAAGCACGCAGGGTTGCCGATGGCGATGGCGGAGTGTTCACCAAGGCGAAGGCTATCGAGACGTTGGAGCGAGTGAAGGAAGCCATAGCGCGGTTCTGGGAAGGAGTGGCGAAGATGTTCGGCATCAACCGCTACCGCAGTGCCGAGGAGTTGGCGGATATGGCTATGAGGGACTTGCTTGACTCCAAGAATCCTATGAAGGACGAGGGCGGAATGAGAGAGCGAGGAGAGGTTGGCGAGCGTGAGAGCGTGTTTGACGTGGCGGATAGAGTGTCGCAGAACCTTGAGGAGCGGACGAGGGCGATGGGCTCCAGGGTTGAGAAGCGGATGGCAGATGTGGCACAGAAACTTGAGGGCAAGGAATTGTCGATGGAACAGAAAGCTGTTGTTGATGTATTCAGCGGTAAGAGCGACAATCAAAAATTCTCCGTTAAGAGAGAAGATGGAAAGAAGCAAACGTATTTGCTTAAACAAGGCAATGAAGAAAAAGCGGGAGCCAAGCATAGCCTGTATAGGCATTATGGCACAAACTCCGGTGTCATAACTGCTGATGATGTTCTTAAGATTCCGCAAGTGTTGGAACGTGGAGAAAGGACAGAAAAGGCTAAAGGTGGCAAGAAGATGGCTGTGTATACTATGGATGTTGATGGTGCCAAATACATCGTGCTTACTCGTGTCGGAAAAAACAATGAAATAGTTGATGACTTCTATTCAAATAAAGAAGGTTCAGAATCTTCCGTGTACCGCAATGCTGAAAACATTGACAACACTCCCGAAGGAGCACGCCGCAAAGATTCTGAACCGAGCGCAAAGGTAGAGGATAAATCCGAATCGCCAAAACTTTTTGGCGAAGAAATTATTGATGACGGCAAAAAAGGTTCAGATTCAATCGACCGCTCCGTCAGAGAGAATCCCAAAAACGAGGATAAACCACGCTACAGCAGAAAGCCGGGCGAGAGCATCTTCGACTATGCGTCACGTGTGTCGGAGGACGTGGATAGAAGCGTGAGAGAAAGAGTAAGCGCACGGGACGAGTATGAGAAGAAGGTCAAGAGCAAAGGCTTCCAAACGAAGGAGGCGTTGCAGAACAGTATGCTCGGACTACAGGAGTTTATGTCCGCAATAGACCACGCATCGGGCAACAAGCGATACATAGAGGACATTCCCGATTTTGAGAATCCGATACTCGGAGAGAATCGCCTGTCGTCGGTGAACAAGGAGGAGATGCACCAAGTTGCCAAGACGCAATTCAAGCCGTTGATGTCGGCAGTGGCCAAACTGAGCGGTAACGGCAAGGAGAGCGGAGAATTGTACGACTATATGTTCGCCAAGCACGGACTTGAGCGTGATGCCGTGATGCGGCAGAGAGAGGCTCAGAAAGAGTTTGACAAGTACCAAAAGGCAAATCCCAAAGGAACTAAAACGATTGGAGATTTCGTTGCAAGCCTTGAAGGCAAAGACTATGCAGGACTTACGGCATTGACGGCAGAAGACGGCAGGGTGAAGTCGATACAATCGCAGATAGACGCCATAGACGAGCAGATGAAGGCTACAGATGACCAATTGTTGCTCCGTAAACTCGGTGGTCAGAAGAAGCGGTTGAAGGTGGATTTGCTCAATGCCGCAAGGGATGCCGCCGATGACATCCGCAAGACTTTTGAAAACAATCCGAGTCATGATCGGTCAGACATAAATGAATTGTGGAGTCGAGTAAACGATGTGAACGGCAACACACTTAGGAAGTTGTACGAGAGCGGTATGCTCACGAAAGAAGCATACAACGACATCAGCAGTATGTACACGAATTATATCCCTATGAGGGGATTTGACCAAACGACAAGTGCGGACGCCTACGCTTATCTGACGCACGGCGACAGCGCATTCAACGCACCGATAAAGACAGCAAAAGGGCGCAGCTCCAAGGCTGACAATCCTATAGCATATATGCAGGCGATGGCGGAGAGTGCGATAATGCAGGGCAACCGCAACGTATTGGTGAAACAAAAGATGTTGAACTTTGTGCGCAACCATCCGAGCGACCTTGCAAGCGTCAGCGATGTGTGGTTGCAATATGACTCGGTTGCCGATGAGTGGAAGCCTGTGTTCCCAGACAACATCGGTGCTAATGACAGCGCATCCGTGGTGGCGAAGAAAATGGAGGCATTCGAGGATAAAATGAAACAGATGGCAGAGAAACACCCGAACTTGGTGAAAAGAAGCAACGAAGCACCGGACATCCCATATAAGGTGGTAGAGAAAGGTCAGTTGAACGAACACCAAGTGCTTGTGAGACAAAATGGCAAGTCTTACATCATCACCGTCAACGGCAGCCCAAGAGCGGCACAGGCAGCGAATGGCTTGACGAATCCGGACACAGACCTTACGGGCGCAGTCGGTAAAGTATTCGAGGGAGCCGAGGCATTGAACAGACAATTGTCATCTTTCTATACCACGTTGAACCCCGACTTCATCGGTTCAAACTATGTGCGAGATGCCTTGTACTCAAATACAATGGTGTACGTCAAGGAGGGGGCTAAGTATGGTGGTTCCTTTAATCTCAATTTCGCCAAATACAATCCAGCGGAAATGGCGAACCTATACGCACGTTACAACAAAGGCAGCCTTGACACATCCAATGAAACGCATAGACTGTTTTTGGAATTTATGCAGAATGGCGGAGAAACTGGCTTCGTGAACCTAAAACAGATAGAGAAGCGGAAGTCGGAGATAGCGAAAGCAATCAAGCGGGAAGGAAAAATATCCGCGGCACAAATTTGGGGCGGAGCGAGCGATGCCATTGATTTCGCCAACAGGGCTGTGGAGAACAGCGCAAGGTTTGCGGCATATGTAACGTCACGGAGGAGCGGACGCAGTGTCGGACGATCAGTGTATGACGCAAAAGAGATTTCCGTCAACTTCAACAGAAAGGGAAGCGGCTCTAAATTTATGGGAGCGGAAGGACAGACCAAAGCAGGGAACGCCGCCGCTTTTGTGTCGGGAGCCGGAAGGGGCTTGTATATCTTTTGGAACGCAGGTCTTCAAGGACTCACCAACTTCTCGAGACAGATAGGAAGGCATCCTGGCAGAGCGTTGACATTGGCGTCATTGCTGTTTGGTTTTGGTGCATTGATGTCGTATTTAGGAAGCAACGACGATGACGATGAAAACAATTACTTCAATCTTCCCAAGTATATCCGCAGAAGCAACGTCTGCTATAAAATTGGGGATTTGTTTGTCACGATTCCTCTTCCAGTTGAATATAGGGCATTCTATGGACTTGGCGAATTGGCGAGCAGCACGCTTGCCGGGAAAGAGAGCGGAACGACAAAAGACATCGCCAAAGAAGCGGTTTCACAAATCTCGCAGTTGTTCCCTATTGACTTTATGGAAGGAGGCGGAGGACTGCACGCATTGATTCCGAGTGCCGTAAAACCGATAGTGGAGGCAGAGACCAACACAGCGTGGACAGGACTGCCGATTTACAAGGACAATGATTTCAACAAGAATATGCCGGAGTACACGAAAGTTTATAAAACCGCCAATGGATATCTTGTTGAGATAGCGAGAGCGTTGAACGATGCGACAGGAGGCAACAAGTACAAGAAAGGCTTTATAGACATCAACCCTGCGAAAATGGAATATGTCCTCAAGGGTATGCTCGGAGGAGCGTTCAGTTTCCCCGACAAGCTTGTCAAAACCACAGAGACGATTATGGGCGACCGTGAGTTTGATTGGCGGAACACACCTTTTGCAAACAGATTTGTGAAGAACGCTGACGAGAGGACGGAGTACAAGGCTTTGAACGAACAGTACTTTAAGTTGAAAGATGAAATGGATGTCGTCAAACAACAGCTGAAAGGTTTTGAAAAAGAAGCTGATGCCGGGAACGAAAAATACGAAAAGGCTCTGCTTCAATTGGAGGACAGCAAAGATTATGAAAGGTTGGAGTTGTTCAAGGATTATGAGAAGGAATTTAAAGGCTTGAACGATGAACTCAAGGAACTAAGGATGTCTCATGATTATGACAAGGCAGAAGAAAAAGAGTTGCAAAAAGAAATTGCGGAACTACAGAGACAATTGATCGACGAGATGAGAGAAATTAAAAAATAACTACGCTTAACTGATTGTGTCCTATAACTTTGAGGATATGATAAAGGTTAACAAGAATAGAATGATACCGTTGTCTCGGCTTACTCAAAGAGAGCGAGCCGAGATGGACACGGTCAAGTTTGACAACAAGTTCAACGATGACCGCAAAGCGACTGACATCCTTTTCCTTGCGAAGAACTATTGGGATGCTATGAGCAAGTTCCGTAAAGACCGGAAGCGCAACAAGGATTACAATTACGGCAACCAATGGGGCGACAAGGTGGTGGTGGACGGCAAGACGATGACCGAGGAGGAGTATATCATACAACAAGGCGGCACACCGCTGAAGTCCAACCTTATCCGAAGGCTTGTGCGCAACGTGCTTGGCGTGTACCGCTCTCAGACCAAGGAGCCAATGTGCGTGGCGCGAGACCGAGACGAGCAGACGCTTGGAGAAACGATGTCGACCATACTCCAGTACAATTGGCAGTTGAACGATATGTCGGAGATAAATGCAAGGTCGTATGAGGATTTCCTCATAGGCGGTCTCGTTGTGCATAAGAAAACGTTCGGGTGGCGCAACGGCAAGTGCGACTGCTGGACAGACTATGTCAATCCGGACAATTTCTTCGTTGACAACAGAGTCACCGACTTCCGCGGTTGGGATACTCAGGTAATAGGCGAGATACATGACTATTCGTTCGAGGATGTGTGCCGAGAGTTCGCGCATTCACCGGAAGACTATGCGGCGTTGCGAGGAATCTACGCACAGGCGCACAATGCCAAGTACTATTCCATAGACACGTCATATACTTTCGGATCGAAGAGGGAAGGAGACCTTGACTTCTTCATCCCCCAAGACCCTAACCTATGCCGAGTCATAGAGGTTTGGAACAAGGAGATGAAACCTCGCTTCCGGTGCCATGACTATATGACGGGAGACTACTACAAGATAGACGTGGAAGACTATAAAGAGTTTGTCTTGGACGAGAACCAACGCAGAAAGGAACAGGGTATGGCACAGGGCATCGAGGAGGACGACATCCCTACCATTGAGGCTGAATGGTTTATGGATGACTATTGGTATTACCGATTCCTCACCCCTTTCGGCCACATATTGCAGGAAGGCGAGACACCCTACAAACATCATTCCCATCCGTATGTATACAAGGCATATCCTTTGATTGACGGAGAGATTCACTCGTTTGTCAGCGATGTCATAGACCAGCAGAAATACGTTAACAGACTGATAACGCTGAACGACCTTGTCATACGCAGCAGTGCCAAAGGCGTCGTCCTTTTCCCCGAGGAGGCGAAGCCTGACGGTGTCACTTGGCGAGAGCTGCAGGAGACGTGGGCGAGAGCGGACGGCTTTATGGTGTACAACGGCAAGAGCGGCACGGCACCGAGACAATTGAGCAGCAACAATACCAACGTAGGCATCCAAGAACTATTGTCGTTGCAGTTGAAGTTCTTCGAGGACATCAGCGGTGTCAACGGAGCGTTGCAGGGCAAGCCGGGATATTCGGGAATGTCGGGAACATTGTATGCGCAACAGACGCAGAACGCTACCACATCGCTTGTGGACTTGCTTGAGACATTCTCATCGTTCGTGGTGCAGTCGGCATACAAGGACGTGAAGAATATGCAGCAGTTCTATGACACCAAGAAAAAGGTGAACATTGCAGGACGCAGTGGTGGAGCGGTGGTCTACGACCCTGAGAAGATAAACAACATAGAGTTTGACCTATCCATTGTCGAAAGTACGCAGACACCTGTCGTGCGTCAGATGGCGAACGACTTCCTTATGCAGATATGGCAGTCCGGTCAGATCTCGTTGGAGCAGTTGTTGGAGGCAGGCAATTTCCCATTTGCCGACAGCCTGTTGCAACAAATCAAGGCACAGGGGCAGGCGATGGCACAAGGGCAACAGCCACAGCCGTTGTCGGCAGACGTGCAGCAACAAGTACAGCAGCAGGCGAACCCAGCCGCTGTACAGCAGATGCAGGCAATAATGCAGAGTGCCTAACGCTTGGCAAACCAATCGAGGAATGCGGAATGTTTAAGGGCGATGATGTCGGCAGGCATCTCGCCCTTTCCGTTCCTGTAGGGGGTGCAATAGAAACACTCCCTTTGCATATCGGAAACGGACGCATCTTTGGATATGTAGTTTTTCCGTTTGAGGATACGGAAGTTGCGCCTGTCCACAACGACAAGTCTGCCATCCTCAGACGGCATTACATAATAACGCTCACCATTCTCACTATGAGCGTTGTCCGCTTTTCTTACGGCAAGAGAATACACAATCTCAGCCTTGATTTTCTTGAAGATATTCATATCAGAATTTTGCTAAAGAGTTAATATTGGTCTTTGTTATCAATCTGTCGGTGTGCGCCACAACGCTTGGACGTTCCATCTCGAAGAAGCATATATGCAACCCAATGGCACGAGTCATCAGCAAGTCATCGTGCTTGCCTATTTCCGCACCAAACGACCCGTTCTGCTTCTGTTCGTAGCATAGATACTCATCAAGACACCGCACGTCACGCTCCACATACAGAGCCTCCCTGACTACTTTCACAAGGGTGGATATAATCATTGGTTTTGTCTGCACGTTGGTGTGGAATCCATACTTCACGCTTCTCCCCTCACGGATGTCAATCTCGCTCGGTTTGCGCGCATACAGATTGTTGTAGACATTCTTGATTTGGTTGAGGATGAACACCGACTGGTCGCCGTCAACCATTCTGTCCCTGTCTTTAGTCTCAAGGGTGTTGGACTCTATGACAAGCAGGCTGTCGTTGTATAGTTTCGCTATCTGAGCCGCTTTCCACGCAAGAAGGTCGTGGTCTATATGTCCGTACCATTGCGCCACCACGCAAGGCTTTCCGTCCGTCTCCATCATCCAATATCTGTCGAACACCACGACAACGGAGAAGTCGGCTTTGCTGGAGCGGCCGCCAACGTCCACCACCGTAAGGTATCGGTTTGCGATGCGCTTGTCAGGGAACACCTCCGGCAATTCCCACACGCAGAACTTGCCTTGCGAGTCAGTCTCGAACTTCACGTGCTGCAAAGCCTCCTTGCCGCTGTCCCCGTCACCATACACGTCCCCGACAAGCTGAGGAGGGCGACAGGACGGTTTGAGCAATTCCACCTTGTATTTGTCGAACACCGAGCATCCTGAGTGTTGGAAAGCCTCCACGTCATCGGATGGGTATTCGGCAGCCATATCACCGTGTTCATCATACTCGGCACGTTTCAGGCAATACCAATGGATTCCCTCAAGCGTGGCTCCCTGCTGCCATAGCCACCACAGATACTTTCCGCTGTCGTGCCGTCTGTCCGAGATATACTCGTTAAGTCTGTTCTTGTAGAGATTCCTTGCAAATTCCTCCCTGTCTTTTATCGGCAGGGTGTATCTTTCAATCTTGAACCACGGCACGAACAAGGATTTGAATGTAGACTTGTTCTCCTTAGCCGCCCGGTATTCAGACTCGAAGAAATTGCCCGTTCCGTTGGCTGTGGACTCATAGACAATCATTGTCATAGGCATAAGACCAGCACCGGAGCAGGCGGTACGCACAATCTCCTGCGGTGTCTTGCCCTCGGTCTTCTTCCAAAACGCCACCTCGGTGCAATGTACAAGCGCGGAGTCACCGCCACGCGCGGAGTTAGGCTCCACGGCAGTGCCTATCTTCACCTTGCAGTTGCGTTGCGGAATCTTGAAAATGTTTCCCGATGCGGCTTCCGTCATAAACTTAGGCTCGTTGTCCTTGAAAGTCGCACCGACATCGTACATCATCTCCAGCGGATATGCCTGAATCAGTTTGTCGAACATACCCTTCACTTCCACCGAAGCATCCTTCGTGTGACCGACTATAAGGCTGTTCCATCCCGTTTTGTGGACAAGTTGTATCCACGACATATAAATCTGCGTCACCGTAGAGCCACCCCATTGGCGAGCCTTCAGCACTATCACACGGATGGGCGCACCGGCAAGGCGCATCTCCTCGAACACCGACACAAGCATACGTTGTGGAAGATTCAGCGAAAAAGGGATGTCATCGCCACCCTCCTTGTTCTTGATCCTTGCGAACACGAACGCCCAAAAGCAGAAGTCGTGCTTGCACCGTATGCGTATAAGCGTTTCCGACAAGGCTTCCTTTCCTATTTCCGGTCTGCCTGACGCTCCGAGGAACTTCGCCAAAGAACCGCACCTAAGCACCGCTTTCACGAAAGGCTCCTCGAGCATCGCTTTCGGCACGTACTGCCTCGGTATGTCAAAGTCGGGAATCTCAATCCATTCACGTTCCAATATAGCACCTTCTCCGGTCAAAGGATTGAACGGAGCGAACAGGACGGCATTCCTCTTGTCGTTCTCCTTCAGCAACCGTTCGATTTCTTTTTCCATTTAACAGGATGGATAAGCAGTCCGTACAACAGACCTGCGATGTAACAATATAGATGGATTGTGCCGTTCACGCTCGGGATGAGCAGACCGAGGAGAATGAACGCTGCCATATATGAATGGTAGTAAACCTTGCGTTCCACCAGATAACTGAAGCGACCGAGCAGAACGAAGCATATTCCGGACAATCCGACAGTCGGCTCACTCCACATTATCGGAGTGAACGAAGCGCAGATAAACGCCACAACAATGTCGGACACCGTGATGTTGAAAGTGAACGCCACGGCAAGCAGACACCACACGTTCATAAGGCAGTGGATAGCGGAGACGTGGAAGAAATGATAAAGGAATCTGTTGCGGAAAGCGCATCCGTCGAATATGGCGAAAGCCTTCACATCGTTCACGAGCAGAAGACAAATAACAGCGGCTGACACCGCAAGCACTATATTGCGAGCTGTCCGTTTCTCCATCTCTTCTTGATTTTATGGAGGATGACCTTTGCACTCTTTATTGTGAGATAGAACTTAGGCGCACCGCCCTCTATCACACGTATAACGGCATCCTCAAGTTTGATACCTTCGTGCGCCCGCTCAATCTCAGCCACACGCTTCTCTATCTCCTTGAACATTTCTCTGCGAGTGTCGCCCATCTGCGCCAAGTCATAGCCCTTGCGTATCTTGTGAACCATCACGACCGCACGTTCTATCGACACCCAGAAATGCGATGTCGGAGAATTTATGGTGGCAGAAAGGATGTCAGAAAGGTTGAACTCCCCTTTCTGAAGCGACAACTGTTCACGGAACGCACGCATAAGGTCTCTGTCCCTGTCGTCCTTGAAACACGCAATGCTACCTTTCTGTCTCATACTCTATCAAAATTAAAAATTGCTCAGTTAATAAAAAAGACTGACAGCCAACACGATAGGAGTAACTTTGGGTAAGTAAGAATATAAACAAAGCAAATCAATATGGAAGACCCTAAGAATGAACAGGTTAAAAGCAAACGAGAATCCTTTCTCGAGCGGTTGAAGGGGAAATACCCCGACAAACAATTCGCTGACGATGAGGAGATTTACGGAGCCATCAACGATGATTACGACAATTACGACAACGAACTGAAGCGGCTTAAGGATGACGAGAGCAAAATAATGGAAATGTTCTCGGCAGACCCACGCACGGCAACGTTGTTTCAGACGGCAGCCGCCAAAGGCGATGTCATCACAAAGTTCGTGTCGTTGTTCGGCCCGGAGATTGCCGATGCCTACGAAGACCCTGAGAAGATGGAGGAAATCTCCAAAGCAGGGCAGGAGTATCTTGACCGCATAGCGCAGAGCCGAGACCTTGAAGAGCAGTATAACAAGAACATCCAGAAGTCGGTGGAAGACATCGAGCAACTGAAGAATGAGAAAGGCTATACTGACGAGCAGGTTGACGAAGGAATGAAGAAAATCTGCCAAATCGCCTATGACGCCATTGTAGGCAAGTTCTCCAAAGAAGCACTCGACTTCGCCTTTAAGGGATTGTCACACGATGAGGATGTAGAGATGGCGGCACAGGAAGCGGAAGTGAGAGGACGCAACGCCAATATCGAGGAGAAACTGAAGAAGCGCAGCAAGGGAGACGGAATCCCAGCCGCACCAAGCGGACGTGCAGGCTCAGTACAGACCACCCCGAAGCGCAGCCTTGGAGCCCTTGACACAGCAAGTGAGGCCTCTTCCATTTGGGAGAGAGGAGGTTTTAAACGGAACAAGACAAATCAATATTAATAAAATCAGAAAACAATGAAGAAGAATTTTTTGAAGAAGAATGTGTGGCGAATGCTTTTGAGCCTTTTGGCTATGGTGTTCGGTGCGACAGATGCTGTCGTAATGGCGGCAGCGGCAGACCTGCCTGATGCAGGAAAGACCAATTCGGGCAACCCCGACAGCAATGACGGTATTGCAACTGAGACGCAAGGACGTGAGGACGGTGATCCGGAGATGTACACCAAGGACATCGATTCAAAGATCGTCAAAATCCGTCCGATGGCTACGCCTATCGACCAAATCAGCCGATATGGCAAGTTCTTGAAGACCGACTCAATGGTAGTCAAGTACTATTCTCTCGGCACACGACCCATCAAGACAACGTTGTCGGAGAGTGTAATCAAGATGGAGAATGGCGCCACATCTATGACAATCAAGGTGTCAGACCCGACAATGTTTACACTCGACGACACAATCCGAGTAGTCGGAGCGAAGGCGGTTTCTCGCCCGGATGGGACTAAATACAACGATGAAGACCCGTTGGAGAAAGATGACCCAATGCGTCCAGACTTGATTCTGTGTGTGTGCGGCCGCGACCAGAACAACGGTTATCCAGTAGTGTATGCGGTCAACGGTGACTTGAACGACAAGAAAGAACCGATTCTCATTCCTGCGCTCAACAAGGACGAAGTGACACTCATCCGTATGGGCAAGGCTTGCGCGGAGCTTGACGTTCAGACAGGACGTTTCAACAACCTCCCTACAAGCGAGGAGCAGTACTGTCAGAACTTTATGATTCAAGTGGAGCAGTCGACATTTGACAAGATTGCGTCAAAAGAGGTTGACTGGAACTTCTCCGACATCGAGGAGGACGGCATTTATGATATGCGTCTTGCACAGGAGAACACATATCTCTTCGGAGCGAAAGCACGTATCAAGCACATCACCAAGGACAATATGGACACTTGGTTCACCGGCGGTATCTGGTATATGGCAGGCAAGGACATCGAGGTAGGAGCATACAACGAGACACGCAAATGTGTTGAAATCAGCGATGACAACCTTGTCGAGATTTCAAAGGACTTGTTTGTAGGCACGGGCATCGGCAACAAACGCAAAGTCATCCTCTGCGGTTCCGATATGCTTGAGGCATTCTCTAAAATCAAGTCGGAGAAATTCCGCTTGAAAGAGAACGTAGAATCTTGGAATCTTAAATTCAAGTCTTGGTCTACCGACTTCGGTGAACTTCTCGTCATCCATCACGAGCTGTTCGATATGAACGGAATGAGCGACTGCGGCTTTGCTCTCGATCCCGAGTATCTCACGAAGAAGACCCACATCTCTTGGCAGCGCAACGTGCTTGACTTGAAGAAAGCAGGCATCCGCAACACGGATGCAGTGGTAATCCAGGAAGTCGCTTGTCTGTATCTGCGTTATGCCAAGGCACACGCACGAATGAAACTCGCGGCCAAGGCACACGCACGAATGAAACTCGCGGCAAAGGCAGGAGCGTAACTGAAACATAGTATTAACAGATAAAGGGGTGTCCAACCGATACCCCTTTTTAAAAATCATAACGATATGCAGAAAACATATAAGTCCAAGTCGTTTCTCAGCATCTCAGTGGCTGTGGGGAGAATGACTTGCCAAGACACGCAAGACAGCAACAAATCTGTGACAAAGGACGTTTTCAAACACATCACCTTTGAACCGGACACCACGGGCTATGCTTACCACAGCACCGCTGACGAGGCAGAGCAGAAGGCTATCGAGGCACACCCTTTGTTCAACAAGATGTTTGTTTTGAAGGATGCCCCGGCATCTGTGGTGGCAAAGAAGGCTGCCGCAGTCCCTGTGGAGAAGAAAGAGGTAGAGGTGACGAGTGCGGCTGACGCAAAGCAGTATCTTGTAGACACATTCGGCATCAGCAGAACGAAGATACAGTCGACGGCAGACATCAAGAAATACGCAGAACAGAACGGAATAGTGTTTGTAGGTATCTGATATGCGGTACGACTTGAAACAGATAGAGAAGGATGTGCGCCTTGCCCTTGACAGGAACAAGGCAGCGGACAGCCTCCTTGACGAGGAGACCACCACGCTTACGCTCAACGACATCATTGACGGGCGGATAGAACTTGCCGCACGCACCGTGCTGCTCAACGCTCCGCTGCATCTCATCGGAGAGGGGAAGGAATTGCCTGTGGACGTGAATTGGGAATCACAACCCGGCTATGGTATGGGATTCATTATGCTCCCGTCCGACTATCTGCGTCTTGTCACGTTTCAGATGACAGACTGGGAACGTCCGGTCACCGAACCGATAACAGAAGAGAACCCATTGTATGCAAGACAACGCAGCCGCTATCCGGGTGTCAGAGGATGTCCGCAGCGGCCTGTCGTTGCCATTGCTTCTTACCCTTCCGGTATGGCGTTGGAGTTTTTCTCCTGCCGAGGAGGAGAGAAGGTGGCGGTGCGCAGGGCAAGATATATTCCGATTCCGAGAATTGAAGTGGGAGAAGACAACTTGAAGGAAATTGAACTTCCACACAAATGTTATGACGGCATTGTCTTCACCACGGCAGCGATGGCATGCGCAGTGCTGAAGGATGACTTGGCGGCAGTAATAAGTGAAACAGCAAATCAATTATTGAAATGACAACAGATGTACATAATTTAGGAAATTTCGCATCACTGGCAGCCGCTTGGGAGAAATATCCGAACGGAGCGATGGTCGGAGACTACATATTCATTGCCGGGGTGCGGTATGACTGGGACAAATATGAGAAACAATGGCTGACACCAGTGGCGGTAACGGATATGAACATATCAGTGTTCGATGTCTCCACCTACGACTTTGAAGCAAATGATTGGCGGCACGCCTTGCCTAATGGAGAATACACTGTTGTCTCCAATACACAAGCGGTCGGCAAGCTGTTGAAGTATGACGACGGCTTCGTTCTTGAAGGTTTTGTCACATTGACGGAAGCGGGGGCGGACAAAGTGTTCTCTCCTGTCGTTGATGGCGGCAAACCAAAGGCGGACGCAAAAATATTGTCGGGCAACCAATCATATCACAAATATGTGTACGTAGATTCAAAAGGCGTGTATAACGTAAGCGACGCCACGGAGAGAGATCAGATAGGCGACATTCAACACCATCTTGACGACTTGCAACAATATGTGGACGACAATTTGAACTCGTTGGACAAGGCCGTTTCCGCTATAAAGAAGGATGTCGGCACAACGGAGGACGAGGCGGACAAGGAAGGCAGTCTGCACGCACAGATAAATTATTTGAAGCAGAACGGAGGAAGTTGTGACTGCAAAGAGATTCTTGAATACGACAAGGCTCTTGTGACAGCACTCACCCCTGACTCCACATCTGAGGAGATAAGTCTCGCTTTCGTTCCCATAGGAGCGAAAGACAAGACAACACCTGTGCTTCCGAAGGTAAACGACCTGTTGGTGACCAAGGGTAATGTGAAGGAAATGGCTCAGTTTGTCAACGTCATCGACTATCTCACTCCAAAAGGCACACACCGATACACACTGATTTATCAAGACGGCTCCATTCTTCACACCATACAGATGCTCGGCTTTACAAGTGTACATTCCGTGGGTCAGAACGACCTTGCGGATTTCTCAGAAGTTGAATTGGTTCCAAAGACCATATAATCATTAAATTTATTTTTTATGGCAGAAAAAAAAATACAAGTGGACAGCCCGGTGAAAGTAATCACATCGGGCACAAAGCCGACCACAGAGAACTTACCGAAAGGGAGCATCGCAGTCGGCAGAGTAAACAACCGTCTTGCCGCTGTTGCCGCTCTCGGTGATCCAAGCGAAGAGACAGAGGCGGAAATCCAAGACCTTTTGCAGTACGATACTGTGGAAGGAGAGAATGCGACAGTCACCGATTTGGGAGGCATCAAGGCTGGAACAAAAGCGAGCGATTTAAAAGGCAAACCCCTAAGTGAAGTACTTGACGCTTTGTTGTTTCCGGTTGTAAACCCAACGTTTGTGGCTCCGACAGCGACATTGACCCTTGATTCTTCAGTGGCAAGGACACAAGAGGTTGGGGCGGTGGCACCGACAGCGGACAAGTTTACACACTCTTTTAACAAGGGTTCTATCAACATCGCCGGCAAAAGGGTGAATGATAGAGCAGGCGCGGAAACGGCATTCGCATTGTCTTGCAACCAAGGCTCAATCCCTACTAAGTTCGACTCGGCAAAAGCATACACATATAAGGGGCGCGTTAGTTATGCAGAAGGCCCACAACCTAAAGACTCGAAAGGCAACGATGTTGGGAGCCCTCTTACAGCAGGAACGGTGGCAACCACAGAGGTTGTAGTGAACGCAGTATACCCTTACTTCGCAAACACGAAAAGTGCGGCAGAATTGACAAAGCAACCATTGACCACGATTAACTACATCGAGGTTTCTTGCGTAAGCGAAAATTCTCAAAACCGACACGCTTTCGCTTTGCCTGCGACATACACAGTGACCAAGATTGAGTACTTCGACACAGTCGCAAACAAATACAATCCGATGGCAGTGTCCGATTTCACAGGGGTGGTATACTCCCAGACCGTACAGGGCAATTCAGTGCAGTACAAGAAATACTCTCGCAACACGCAGGGTTTGTCTGCTGCAACAAAGTTCAAAATCACATTCACTAAAGCATAGGAGGTATAAATTATGGCAAGAATAAAAGGACAAGCGAATTATGCCTCTAACTTTGAGGTGTTGAAACAAGCTCCACTCGATTCAAGAACCGTTGTGTCTGACTCTGGAGATTTGACAAAAGCAGCGACGTGGCGGGATGCCGATGGAAACGTATGGTTGTATGACGGTTTGATTGTCGTCGTACCGAACACAAATAATCCGTCAGCTCCGGAAGTGTATGTTCTTAAAGACAAGGACAACTATGGACGCCCTGACGCTTGGTTGAAGCTCGGTGCGGACAATGCGTCAGCAGTGGCTGCCATTCAAGAGACATTGAAGAAAAAAGCTAACCTTGTTAACGGAAAGGTATCGGCAAACGAACTTCCTATTGCAACTTCGTTAGGAAACCCTAATAACGGTACAATCCCAACAACATCTGCAGTTAATGAGGCTATTAATCAGAAGATTATAGGCTTACTCAACTGGAAAGGAGTCGAAGAGAATATTAGCGATATTACAGATAAGGCACCTGCTAAAAAAGGTGATGTGTGGCATGCAAACGAAGATGGTTCGGAGTGGGTATGCACGCAAGATATAACCACACCCGATAGTTCAGCGTGGACTGAACTTGGTACTCCTATTGATTTGGGTGGATACTATACCAAGAATGAGGTTGACAAGAAGGTCAAATCTCTTGCCGACAGCATAGGCACTGATAGCGATGCCGCTTCTGCTAATGGTTCTGTGTATGCACGTATAGCCAAAAATAAAGCTGATATTGCAACCAAAGCAAACCAAAGCGATATTCCGACCGCTGTGCAACTCGTTGTAAAAACTATTTAAATATCTAACCAATGGGGATGGGCTCTCCATCCCCTTCCTATTTATATAATTATGGCAGAAGTAACGATTAAACTTGACAGTCCTATTTCAATAGTAGATAAGGGTACTCCATCAACATCTAATCTTCCTAAAGGAAGTATTGCAATAGAAAAAGATAAAAATAATAATTTAAAGATATACGGAAATGTAGGCAATGAAGTTGTCGATATAGAAAGAGTTGATGCATTAGATAACGGAGATGCATCTGCATCATTTGTGGCGGGTTGTAACCTTAAAGTCAATGGTTGGGAGTTTTATTGGAAAGATGTCTGGGAAGAATCAGAACCATCGGCTATTAAACATATAGAAAGTGCAGGTGTTAATGCTGCCATTAATGAAATAAAAGGAACTGGAGCTGATGTGTCTGCTTTCACGTTTCCGACAACTAAAGATGAATTCATTGCATATCTAAAAACTATTACGTTTGATTTCAGCAATCGACCTAATCAAGTATCTGGTTATGGAAGTATTACATACGGTATTATGAATAAAAATGCTGGAACAACTACTATTGTGGAGGGTATGTATAATGATATATCTAATAAAATGCATAGGTCACATATAGAAGGTCAACATATGACTATTCCTGACGTAGAATATGCATTATCTTGTCATGTAGAAGGACAGGATTGTAATATTGTAGGATATGCTTCAAATTGTCATCTCGAGGGCAATGGTTCAGCAGTAGTTCATTCTATGGGAAAGAATGTAGGATTCTTCGAAGAAGCTTGTGCCTGTCATGTTGAAGGCGGTGGCGGAGTTGCAGGAGGAACATACTGTCATGTAGAAGGAGATGGTTGTGCAGCTCTTAATTCTGGAGCACATTGTGAAGGTAAAGGCTACTATAAAAATAGTGTTACCGATTGGAAAAAGCGAACACATAAAGACAATAACTATTTAAAAGATTTATGGAAAAAGATTCTATTCGGGAAAACTGACACAAGTGGGTATACTTATAAATTTTCAGCAGCAATAGGGCACGCATCGCATGTCGAGGGAACAGGTAATATCGCACCTAAAGCCAGTGCTACTTTAGAAGGTCTTGATGCAGGTGCTACTGCATCATTTGTTAATGGAGCGAACCATGCAGAAGGAGCAGGTAATTTAGCTGGCGGAGCGGCTTCCCACGTAGAAGGCATTAGAAATGAAATAGGAGATAATGCCTACGCTTCCCATGCTGAAGGTATTAAAAATACTACCCAAAACAGAGCAGAGCATGCTTCTGGTCAATATAATAAATCAAACAAAGCGACAGATACATTTGGTGATGCAGGTAATACATTATTTTCAGTAGGTTGTGGTACATCGGATGCTAATAGAAAGAATGCTTTTGAGGTAATGCAAGATGGAACATGTAAATATTTAGATGTTGCTACAGGAGAACAGATAGATGTTGGTGTTGCAAAAGAATTATCAAAACCTTTTGATTTGGCGATAGGAAGTACAACTAAAAAAGTTGATGGTAAATCGGCTGTTACTTTTTCTGCTGAAGAAATTACAGATAAATTTAATGGAGTTTTAATACAGAAATTAACTACGGCAAGTACGGAAGCTGATATAAGAAAAGCATTTACTGAAGTAAATACTAAAACTGTATTGTTTCCAACTCCTGGTAGTGTTATAAACAAACTAAATGGAAATAACAAAGGTATCGTTGTTTTTTTAAGTGAACCTGATGCTACGACATTGGGACGAAGCATAGTTGTATATTATGGTGACGGAACTTATACTATTGTTGTAAAAAATGACTTTACTAAGGTATTGGTACCTTGGCGAAAAGACAGTTCTTTGCGTGACCTGTACATCTCCGCAGGTGCGAAGTACAACGAGGCTACGGGGTACTATGAACTGAATGGACTGACGGACATCACCGAGGAGGAGATGAAGGTGATATACGACAGGACTTGGGGGTGGTGGATAGCACTACCGAATATAGTAGGCTTCGGCTCGTCATATCCAAGGACGAATATTCCGTGTCCTAATTATAAAGCAATTGTCTATAAAGGTATTTGTAACATATCTTCTTGCTTTAATAACGGAGAGATGACAGATAACTTAGAAGTACTTAATTTTAGACCCAGGTATCTTCCAATGGATAGTGTTTTTGACCAAATAAAAGTGAATAATATGAATTGGATGTGTCAAGGAAATAGAAAACCTATAACAATTATAGGAATAATCAATACTCATGATGTTTCAGGCAACAATTCGCTTAATATCGGAGGAAATATCAAGTCGATAAATATTAAGAATCTCTCCAAAAACATCAAATTCTACGGAAGTAGTGTACTATCTAAGGAATCAGTTTTGTATATGATAAACAATTCTGAAGGAACAAATGCTTTTACTATCGGTTTGAACAAGGCAGTTTATGATGTAATGAAAGATGATGCTGATATTATAGCGGCACTTGCAGAGAAAACGAATATAACCTTGGTACAAAATACATAATTATGATTACGAAACAGGACAACGAGATATTCAGCACGGAAGGTAAGTACGTGCATATCATAGGCACAGACAATTATTTCAAACGCGGACTTGCTGTTGGTTTGTCAGTGGAGCAGTGCGAGGAAGTGGACGAGATACCGCAGACCACAAACACCAAAGCGTATGAAGACAAGGTGGACAGCCTTATCCGTGGTCGCTACTCGCTCAGCGAGGAACTTGCCACACTGCGACAGAAAGAAGTGAAGAAAGCGGAATATGACGCTTATTTCGCCTACTGCGAGCAGTGCAAGGCGGAAGCCAAGGAGTGGGTCAAGGAGCATCCGAATGGCGACTTGCCACAAGTGGAAGAAGTGACGAACTATCTTTCGGAAACAACTGACGATGTTGTGGGATTTGGGCAATAAAAAAACCGCACTTTCGCACGGTCTATTATAGTTTCGCGAGGGCCGAAGGTCCCCACCGCCTATTATAGCTTCGCGAGGGCCGAAGGTCCCCACCGCCTATTACACAACAAAGATAGAAACAAATTGCATAACAACAAAATGAAGGAAGAAAAAAATGACAGGAACGGCAGTGAATAATAGCCTACGCATAGGCACGGCAAGTATGGGAGTGTTCATCAGCGAAATCAGCACATTGCTTTGGGATATGCGGTGGCTGATGCTCCTCGCTGGAGTGCTGATTATCGTAGACTTGTGGCTCGGAGTACATAAGAGCATCGCCAACAACGTTGACATCCGAGCGAGCCGTGCGTTAAGGAGAACGATGATGAAGATAGCCGACTACTTGTGTGTCGTGATACTCGGCGCGGTGGTCGGCAAGGCACTCGGAGAACCGCTCGGATGCTCCGCCATAGTCATTGCCGTGGTGCTTATGTCGATAGCGTGCTTATGTGAACTTGACTCCATTATAAGCAATTGGGGCGAAATCAAAGGAGTCAAAATCAACGTCTTTAAGATAGTTCTCGGACTTGTAGGCTACAAGCGCAAGGAACTTGGAGAAGCACTGAAAGGAACGATCACTAAAAAACGGAAGAAATGAAATATTTTACATTGAATGAACTGACACGGAGCGACACCGCGTCACGGATGAAGATAGACAATACACCGACAGCGGAAGCCGTGAAGAACTTGACTGTCCTTGTGGACAAGGTGCTTGACCCATTGAGGGAGATGTACGGCAAGCCGATATACATCTCCAGCGGCTACCGATGTGCCGCACTCAACAAGGCGGTTGGCGGTGTCGCTGGCTCGCAGCACAAGACAGGACAGGCAGCCGACATCAATCAGCGCAGCCGTGAGGAGAACGCACGAATCTTCAAACTGATAGAGGAGAACTTCGACTTCGACCAACTGCTGTGGGAGAACGGAGGGTCGTGGGTACACGTGTCCTATCGTGCTGACGGCAAGAACCGAAGACAGGTGAAACGATTATGGAAGAAATGATTTATTAACCAGACAGAGGAACGCGCTCTTTGACATTCGGAATCACCGCAAAAAAAACTACAAAATTTTCTTGAAATTATATACAATATTTCGGTGAAATTATATATCTTTGCATAGAAAAAGTCCCATATCGGCTAAATATGAGACTTTTAGAAATTCGGCGCACCGCCAAATAAAATTTTAATTGTATGCAAGATAATTTAAATTCATCGAAACGGCAAGCATTCTCGAAAGAAGATGCCGTAGAACTGCTTAGACAGTATGCAGTGCAGATATTCAGTGCCTTTGATGTGGCGCTGGAGAAATACAATGTGGAGATACAACAGACAAGCCCGCTTGCACGGGTGCGGTTGGACTCGCAATTGTTGCACGCAAAAATAACAGACAGCTTTATTGACACATTCCCAGAGAATACGATTGTTGGCAAATATCGCAGAATCATTTTCCGCTATGTGGGCAATAACAATAGATGCCAGCTTATAATCAAGAAGCTAAGCAAATTAGGTCGTCCGTCGTACATAAGCACACGACTGAGCAACACGATATTGTCGCAAGGTCAATGCGAGTTGTTTGATGGTGACGAAAGCGCAAAGCGAGAACCTTTATTGATTTTTGGCTATACAAAAGACAGATACGGCAATTTGACAAATCCGAGAATCGTCTATTTTGACGAAGAACCGATTTGGGAAATTGTTCCGTCCGATTTCGCCGCTACTCTGCCGAATATGGACAGCGTAGAACGTATCGAAGTGAAGCCGAAAAGAAAGCAGAGAGAGAAAAAAGCAGAATAATAAAAACGGGTGGTGTGCCGTTTTATTCATCAAACGGATTTAGTTATGGAAAATCAACAACTGGCAAACGCAAAGAGGCGCAGGCAGCTGATATTTGCAAGGGAGTACAGAGGACTATCGCAGACGGAGCTTGCAAAACGTGTCGCGGGATTGTCGCAATCCAATCTTTCAAGGTTTGAACAATTAGGCGGCTCATTGTCGGAAACGGTTTTGCGAAGAGTTATGGATGTGCTTGAATTCCCTTTCGAGTTCCTCGGTATAGAAATTGAAAATAATCCAGAGAGCAAGCATTATCGCAAGAAAAGTCGGATTGGAGCAAAGGACAAGGCAAAGATAGACAAATTTGTGGCTGTTGCGACTTATGTGTTCGACAATATCCTTGATGAGTTTGACGCACCACCTTTCAATTTTTATTATCTCAATGCGGAGGACGGAATAAGTCCTGAGGAAGTCGCAAGGCAGACACGTAGAACGTGCCGAATTGGGAGTGGTGCTATCCGCAATATCTGTAATCTCCTTGAGCGCAATGGTGTGTTCGTGTATTTCTGGGATTGCGAGTATGAGGATTTTGACGGGGTGTCGCTTGTCTCCGACAAAGGGAATCATATCATTGTGGTCAACAAGAATATGCCGAATGACCGCATTCGCTTTTCTCTTGCGCACGAGCTTGGCCACTTGATAATGCACAACAGTATGTTTGTCGTCCTTGAGGCAAGGGATAAGGAGAAGGAAGCCAACCAATTTGCAGCGGAATTTCTTATGCCAGAGAGGGAAATAGGAAGCTCGCTTCTGAACGTGAGACTATCGGCATTGCCGTTGCTGAAACAAATGTGGTTGACATCAATGTCCTCGTTGATTATGCGCGCAAAAACTCTCGGTAAAATAGACAGCGACAGGTATAGAATGCTTATGACAGAAATGAGCCGTAGGAGGTGGCGCACAAACGAGCCAATACAGGTAGAACTTGACCGCCCGACATATTTGGCAGATGCAGAAAATATGTTGCAGGACGATTTCAATCTTGACTATACGGAGCAGGCAAAGATGTTGGCTTTGCCCGTAGACATACTCAGAACGATATTCCAAGAAAAAACAACGCCCAAAATATTGAAACCAGTGTTTTGGGCAACTCGTTGACAATACACTCTGTAATGGAGTTGCGCTTAAAAACGCTGGGGCGGTGATTCCGAATGTCGGAGTCGCCGCTCCTTTTGTCATAAACGTTTTTGAGATATGAGCGATGACGAGAAATGCAGATATGTCTGCGTGGTGATAGGCTGGGTGCTGATTGCCGTGCTTGCGGTGATGTGCCTCGGCTGCAAGTCGGTGCAGTATGTACCCGTGGAGACGGTGCGCACCGATACGTGCTACGTCAACAAGATACGCACCGATTCCGTGTATGTGCGCGACTCGGTGGTCGTGGAGCGTGGCGGTGACACAATCAAGGTGACTGCGTGGCGGTGGCGCGAGCGATACGTTGTGCAGCGCGACACCATCTATCGGAGCAAGACGGACAGCATCGCCGTACCTTATCCTGTGGAGCGCAAACTCTCTCGATGGGAAAAGACGAAGCAGGACATCGGCGGCATAGCCATCGGTGCGTTCATCGCCGTTGTGTCGGCAGTCGTGATTTGGTTGGCGGTAAAGAAGATGCGGAAATAAAAAAGCCCCCGACTAAATAAAATATCACCACAACATCCTATTTATCTACACACGTTCCGTGCGGTGTCGGGAGCCAATTATGCCTGAATCGCACGGACGTTTTGTGTCTTATCTAAAGATAAAGGGATGTTGTGGTTCGGCAAAGTTAAGAAATTAAATAGGGAAAATCAAATGAAAACAATCGAAATCTTTGCCGAGGCTGTGAAATTCGCCTCAGAAGCATCCGACATTCCGAGCGACAGGATATTGTCGGAGAGCCGCGACGCTGACGTTGTGGACGCAAGAATGCTCATCATCCAGACGCTTTATGACATCGGCCTATACCCACGGAGAATAGCCGAGTTGTTCAGAATGACACCATCCAACGTGCGCCATCTGCTGACTGCGGACAACAGAAAAAAAACAAACAAAGTCTACGCAAACAACTTGCAAGCACTACGCAAGCACATAGCAAGCATCTTCTTTGACACCGAGTGATTCCGTGCGATATTTGCGATGCGGTTGATATTGACCGTAATTAAAATTCAAACCATTATGACAGCGGAAGAAATGTTGGCGATGAGAGGAGTCGCCAAGAACGCTTGGGGAGAAGAGGAGAGCCGTCCTTGCTACAAGAGAGGACATAGCGGACAACGAGCCACAGGTATCGCACTCGGTGCGGTAGGTGTGGGTCTTGCCATCCTCGGCATCCCATTGGCATTGGTTGCCGCAAAAGCATTCGCATCCAAGGCGGAGGCAGTGGCTAACGGCAACTCGCAGATGATTGGGGAAACCAACAACCTTGTACGCACTGTGGCGGCAGGGTTGCAGATGGAGTCACAGAACAGAGAGAACGCAATCCTTATGGAGCGCAAGGAACGTGTCGACAGCACTCCATCGGTGCAGAGCTACATCGACCTTGCCGTGGGAGCCGGAGCATACAGCGGTAGTTCGGCAAACTCGCAGGCGGCAGCCACAGCGGCAAACGTCTATGCGAACAATCCTGCGATGGAGAACTTCTCATTTGTGAGAACGATTCCTTATTCTCAACCTCAGCCGTGTTGCACTCCGTGCTGCAACGGTTAACGGACAGCGGAGGGCGGTGGCACGTCTGCCGTCTTCCGCTATTTCGTATATGTTATGGGACTGTTCAGACGTAATATTGACCTTAAACGTATAGACGAGATGATTCCTACAAGCAAATTTGACTTGAAGATGCAATGCCTTTCCATAGCGAGGGGTGATGTAGACAAGGCAGTCAAACTATATGATTTTGTCGCAGGAGGACTTGACATCCCAGATGTCACCGCACCGCCGCCGACAACGATGCAACAGGTGAAGAACATCGCCGGAAGCGTGTTCGGTTGGGTGAAGGAGAACAAGGACGGACTGCTTGAGGCATACAACGTGGTAAGGTCGTTGCGCAACGGCAGTGTAGTGGAAACAGCGGCAGAGGCGGTTACCGACCTGCCGCCATTGGAATAGAGATATGGAAATAATGCAAATAACGATTCCGGTGTATGCGGAGAGCAAGGATGAGGCTGACGGAATGCGCAGCGCATGGGTGGACTTCTCCAACCAGTTGCGGTCAAAGGGATGTGTGGTCACTGCCGCCAAGACATCCGAGGCACTGAGGGCTTGGAACACCAACGCTCTTGTAAGAGCCGGAATACTCAAACATTACAAACGATGAACATAGTGCAAGCATTGAAGGCGATATTCGACCTTCTGAAGAAGAACTACGAGACAGTGTCGGCAAACAACAAATATCTTGAAAAGATATATGAAAGTCTGACAACGAATGACATATCGTTCACTGACACACCTGATGAAGGTGAAACGATTGACTGATTTCAGGTAACTTTAAAAATTGGATAGTTATGATTAATGTAACACCTATCGCAATTACCGCCACATCCCAGGAATATGCCTGTAGTGTGGTGGAGAATCTCTGCCAGGCATACTGCCTCGCTCAGAGCATTCAACCTCAGTCCGCAGTTTCCTACAGCATCGCATCACAGGAAACGATAAGCGGAACAACGTTTGTCACCGTACAGGCAACGGGGACGGTGACTTATCAGCCTCGCAACGGCAAGTGTTGCTGTAAGCCGCAAGTGAAGATGTTCACCGAGTCATTCGACATCATCTTCAAGGGCAACGGCACACCGGCACTCGCCCTTACGCAGGGTGTGACAAGTCGGGCTCCGGCAAACGTGAAGTGCAACGGGAACGTTTATGGTTATTCGATGGTTACTGATGTGACCATTACCGCCACCTTTCCCGGATAGCAATGTGGCATCTGGTGCGGATAGTGTTGGCTTGCGTTCTGCTGAACCATCTCGGTCTCGCAGAAGAAATCGCAAGAAGGCTGACGGGTAAGAAACGTCTGCTTCCGCTGACGTGCTCCAAATGCCTCAGTTTCTGGTGTTGTCTGCCATATTCCGTCATCATCCTCGGATGGAATGTGGTGGACTGCATCAGTGCCTCGCTTCTGTGCGCCTATGCCGCATTATGGTTTGAATTGCTTTTCAGTATAGCAAACAAATATTATGGAAGACTATGGGAACAGTTGTAAAATACATTCCACCGAAGAAGACGGTGTACAAGACCGCCACGAAGATCGTATGTCCGAAATGCGGAAAGAATTAGAACGCTTCGTGCGGTGCTTCCGTCTCGGCAGGGAAGTCAGTCAAGCAAGTCCACAAGCTCCTTCTTGATGTCGTCGTCGATGTTGCGGTAACGGGAGAAAGCCTTGCTTCCATCCTTGTGACCGGACATAGAGCCGACAAGATTGGGGTCTTTGACCTGTTTGTAAAGGTTGCCTATGAACGTCCTGCGTGCAAGATGAGAGGAGGCTATCTCGTTGATTGGTCTGCGCACCTCGCATCCTTTGGAAGAATCATAGACAAGCACCGACCTCGTTATGCCGCAGATGGTGAAGAACCGCTTTATGGCTGCGTTGTATGCTTGGTCTGCGATGAAAGGGAACAGCCTGCCGTCCTTATCCACTCCCATATATTTCTTCACAAGCATCCGCGCGCTGTTGTTCAGCGGCACTCTGACGATGTCGGTATGTTCGCTTCGTGTCTTCCGGGGGATATACTCCACGGCTCCGTTTACAATATTGTCGGTGGTCAGCCTTGTGAGGTCGGACACTCGGCAGCCGATGCAGCACTGGAACAGGAAAATATCTCTCTGTACCTCAAGGGAAGGGTAGTCGGACAAGTCGTAGTTGGCTATGCGGTTGCGTTCCGCTATGCTTATATAATAAGGTGTGCCGTATCTTTCCGCTTTCACCGACACGTTGTCGGTCGGAGAGCGGTTGATAATTCCCAGCGTCACCATCTCCTTGAACAAAGAACGCAGACGTTTGAATGTAGTGCATATATAGTTCGCTCCGCCAATCTTCTCTACATCCTTGATGTAAGACAGGAATTTCCTCACGTCATCCTCCGTCATCGTTTTCAAAGTAAGACTGTATGACGGAGAGTATCTGCGTCTGAATACCTCGAAACTTTTCAGTTTGTTCTTCAGCACCTCATATCCTCGCAACGTTCCCAAAGCGATGTTCTTGTGGGCGAGCAGGTCGGCAAATTCCTCATCGAGAACCATCGGTTCTTCCTTGTCTTCCGGATTAAGAACGTCCTCCACCATTCTCTGCAAATCACGGCTTGTGCGTATGTCCGCATAGTGGGAGGAGTAGACACGCATAATGATGTCCTTGAGATAAGCCACCTTGTTGTCCACATCTTCCCTATACGCAATCTGGCACATCGCACGCTGTTTGATGCATTCTTTTTTGGAATCCCATAGAGAAGGGTACACCATAATGTGGCTGATGAAGTATAACTGCACCTTGCGTCCGTCACTCAGACGGAAGCGTATTTTGACCTCGGAATCTTTGGTCGTTCGGATGAATGCTTTGATTGTTGCCATACGCAAAGGTATGAAACTTGCACAACACTTGCACAACATTTGCACAACATATTTGTTATCGGTTGTGATTATTTAATACTGTCTGTACAATCAAACATTTCAAAATGCTGATTGTCAAGTGATATGAAGACAAACCAAGTGAACGGCTAACAAACAACGTTGTCCGGGTAAGACAACAAGGGTAGTTTGACTATCAGAAAGTTATGGTGGATGTGCGGTGGATTTGCACAACATTTGCACAACACGGACAAAAAAAAGGGGGACGGTTCTCACGAATCATCCCCCTTTGTCATTGTACCAATAACACTAACACAAACTAAAAAGAATTATTTTATCCTTCCGTCATCCTTCGGTGTTATCTCAAAGGATGCCTTTGTCAGCCTCTGTCCCGGGGACATCGTGCCGACAAGCACGAGGCGGAAAGCCTTGTATGGTGTGCCTTGTATTCCGGTGATGTATCTCTCAACGCTTGACGCCACAGGCGTCCATCGCTTGTAGTCCATCGTTCCATACAAGGCGGTCTTTATCTTGTCTCCGCGGGCGATCATTGTGTTGACCGTCTTCAGCGCATCTCCGTCACCGAATGTTATCGGACGTGACACTGCGGCAACAACAACATCGTCTCTGTTCTCCTGCGACAGGTCTATAATGTCCGACCTTGTACTCTCCATAATCTTTGACGGTACGGACACCTGCACTACGCTGTTTGGGTAAGAGTTGGCGATAGCGACAACCTTGCCTGTGCGCACCTCTCCCCATTGCTTGCTCCGGAGCGAGTAGGTAGGGGCGAAGACATTGCCCGGGTTGCAGATGAGAATCCGTTGCCTTACGTAGTCGTATGCTATACGGCTTCCGCTGAGAAACTCTTTGAACGATTCAAACGAGATTCTGTCGGGCGTCAAGAGTTTCGTAAGGCCGGGGAGCGCAGTCGGGCTGAACCACTCACCGTCCAAAGACTCGGACAGACACTGCGTTTGGGAGCCTTGAAGCACCATCAGTCCTCTGTTGGAAGAGAAAAGGATTGCATCGTCTATCTGCGTTATGCTGTCGGCATTGTTGACAACATCCCTTGTCACTGGAGTCACTGACGCGATGCCTCCATTCTCGTTGGTCTGCAACGCCCATATCCCTTCATCGGTGAATGCGTATAGGGGATATTGACCGAATTGCCCTTCAGACAAAGCCTGCGTTGTGGAAAACAGCCCTATGATTTCACCGAAGCCAACCGTGTTTATGCCTGCCACAGGGAAGTAGAACGGCATATTTACCGCAGATGTATAGACTTTGTTGGGCTCCTTGAACATCTTGTCGGTGGTCACCGGATCAGTACCCGTTGCCGCAGTTCCCCAAAACTTGTCAGTCTTGTCCCAATTGCATTTCTCGTCCCAGAAAGGGAACACATAGAACGCTCCGTTGAGGAAATCGTGCTGCTTCATCTCCACCTGCATATAGACAGGTTCGTTTGGGGTGGCACTCACTCCGTTTTTTATCCTCTTGGCAATCATCTTAGTGGCGAATGTGTTGGGGTAGAACCCATAGAGCCCTATGTTCTCAGGATATGATCCGTCATCCTCAGGAGCCACAATGAATTGCCCCGATGAGTTGTGCAGCTCATACCATACGGAGAATGAGTACTGCACACTGCCGTTATATCGTTGTGCCGCTGATGGATTCCATCCCCCAAAGAACTTTCGGCTGATGTTGGAGATGTTCAGCCTTGAATTGTATACAAACGCCTGCTTAGGCAACAACGATTCGTGGCTGTTGTAGTCATCGGTCATGACCTCCTTGTTGACCAACGATGAGAGATAGGAGTCTTGTATGTCAATCTCCCTCATAGCCGTATATTCCTTCAGCTCCGATATGGGAATAGACTTGAGCAGATAAAACAAAGACTTGTTCTCCACATCCTTTTTTATCTCATCATTGGTAAACTTAGGCAAGGTGAAATACCATTTGTCGCCCAAGGGGAACGTGTTGTAATGAATGCGGAATCCTGATGTGTCGGGAGAGAATATGCCGTAGTTAATACGGGTGTCTGATGTTTTATACTTTGCCTTGTGGCAGTGTTCGTCATCTATCTTGTCGTATCCGCTTTGCTTGTATGTGTAAATAGGTGCGCTGATGAAAATGTCGACACTCTTTATGATGTCGCTGAAATCCTCCAAAGCAGACGCATCGGACAGCGCATTGCACAAAAGTCGGCAAGGTGTGCAACTTATGTCTATTTTCGTTTCAGTGTTGCCCACATCCAATTCGGGTGCAATAAGATACATAGGTTCAAAGGTGCTTGGAGTCATAAGGATAGGAGCCGAGTGCATCGTGAGTGTCGTGCCGTCATAAAGACGGTATGCGTATCTCACAAAGAAAGGGAATATGAACTGCCCATACTTGGTGTTGTTGGCTATGATCATATTCGCTATTACGCACAACTGCTGTTCCAAATCCCTTTGGTTCTCCTCCTTCATCCAATCCAGGTTCTGTGCCGTATCCCACTTCGTTTTGAATGTCAGTTTATTTGGGAGACTCTTGCTCTCGTCCAACGACCAACCCTTTATGTAAGTAGACTCTTGCAAACCGAAACGCAGGTTCGGTTCTGGGAGATGAGTGCCGAGATTCTTATAGACGAACACGCCAGTGTCCTTGTCTTCTTTCCAAAGGAAATAGCGCATTTCGTTTTCGGAGTAGGCGATGAGCGTGTTGCCCACACTCACGATCTTGGGGAGACCGGCTACATATCCTATCTCCTTGAAACCGCTGTCGCCGTCCTCCGCTGTCGGTGACAGCTGATAGTACAGTTTGTTGTCCTTGAAGAAAATGTAGTGTTCGCTCTCCGAAGTCACGGAATGCACGAAGAGTAGTCGGTACTTGTCGTTGACGTTCCACAGGCATTCACCTTTGCCGACCACCTTCAATTCACCCTCCTCCGGGATAAGGTTCACAAGGTGCGACATCACTCCGTCTTGTGCGCTATAGTCTGAAGGAGCATTGGAAATGCCCACAAATTCAATGTCTTTGTTCATCATACAGATTGTTTCTCGTTATCAACGGCAGAGCCGTTCCAATGTTGTCCACCTCCACAGCGGAGCCCACGGGCAGGTGAGCCTCCCTCTTTCCGCACAGAGCGATGATCTTCTTCGCCAAGTCGTAGAAATTGGCGCGGAGGAAATTGCTCCCGAAGTTGACCTTGCGGCACACCCCACGGAATTTCCCTTTCACATTGCGCTCGGTGACATAAAGATAATATTCACCGCCCGCGTTCCACACATTGATGGCATCGCCGGGATGCAGACCGAGAGTCTTGCTGACCCTTGATGTTATGTCTATCTGCCCGTTCTCACGGAAGTATATGTCCGGTTTCCTTGTTTCCGCCATTCTCATTGTCTACAAATTTTGAAGTAATAAAAATCCTTGCATCGGCATCGCTCGACCCTCTTCCTCACAGCCTTGCCACACTCCAAACCATAGTCATAATAGATGCGGTTGACGGAAGGACACGTTGCGTTGAAACCGATGGTGTTGTGCTGGAAGTTTTTCTGCAACGGAGCGAAGGGGGTGTCCTTTCCCACAAGGTCAGGGTGGTTGACACAAAAACCATACTCCCGACCATCCGAGAACATATGAATCTTGTTCTCATCCACAATATCAGCCATCACTATCTCCGCCAAGTGCGGAGATAATGTGACTGAGTTATCTGTATCATCCAACACGACATACAGTCTGTTGAGTATCTTGTCAAGAATCCGTCTAATCATCGTTTTGTATTTGGGTAAATCAATCTACTGCGGAAGCTTATGGTTTCGATGTAGGAGAACGACAGATTCCCCGTTTTCAAATCACGCATATGCTGTTCAGCGTCAGCCTTGTTATCAAAAATGAAACTGCAAATCTCATATTTTCCGGTCCCTTTGGTGTTGACTATGTTGGCATAGTACTCATACCCCAGGAGGTATGATATTATTCGTTGAATCAAAGACATTTCCATAAATAAACTTTTTACTAAGGTAATAATTAATCGCCTATCAGACAACTTTTTTTGTTAATCTTAAAGCTCTGTTTTCTCGTTTACTCGTTCGAACCGCTTGCACGCGGGGCGCATCTGTGACGCGTTGTATGCAGGCCACTTGCAATGTCCCTTGGAGGCGACCTCATATCTGTAGTTGGCGCACACTCCACAGCAACGGAACTTGTCTGCCTGTGCCACGCTAATGCTCTTTAGCTCTCTAATGGCAGCGTCGATGCAAGCCTCCAATGCCGCCCGCTTGCGTTTGTTCACTTCGTTCACCTGTGCTGCCACGCTCTTCTCCTCGATGGCGATGCACGCTTTTTGTATCGCTACGAGGTTGTTGATGCTTGGCGGAGTAATCTTCAACGGCACTTCCGCACACGCGGCGGCAAGACGCTCTGTATACTCCTCGGCAAACTCAATCGCCATAAGCGAGAGAAACCGCACCACCTCACTCTGTGCGTTTATGTCGGAATCGTCGACATCGTAATTGAGCGAGCGGATAAATTCCTCCACGTTAAGGCGGAGGAGCGAGAACACCTTCTTCGTGTCCTCGAAGAAGCGGTATTCAAGGAACTGCATCAATTGCAGTTCAGCCCCGTACATTCCGCCTGTCAACTCCTTGTTGAGAGAACGAATGGCGTTGCCGAGGTCGCAACTGACACGCTTGTAGATAAGTTCTCCTTTGTCGTTGGTCTTGAAGTTGAAGCACAGATAGCGGAGCCGTTCCGCCTCACGGATTGTGAGCAGTGCTATGAACAATGGTTTAAGCACGAGGTTTCTGACCTCGCACGGTTGGAGCGGTTTCGGTGGCAGCTCTGGAGCCACGGCAGTGCGTCTTGCGGTCGCTGCCGTCAGTCTGATAGGGAATAGTATCATTGGAAAAAGAAAGGGAGGAAACCGATGCTTCCTCCCTGTTGTCCTCTGGGGCTAAAGTGTTTTATCTACAATAGCAGTTTCAATCCACAGCCTTTCGGCTGACAAAATTTTGAATCGATTTTCGTTTAAATCCACAGCCTCTAAGAGGCTGACTCCTTCGGACACCACAAAGATAGTGCAGAGAGTATCGTAGACAAAAAACTTTAACCCAATTAACAGAGGGAGGTTAATAATGTTAAATAAAATCGTAAATGGCGATGTCGCCTTTTGGGTTCGCTTTGTTGCGCTTGTTGCATCGCCTCGCATAGGCGAACGGCATAATCTTCTCATACCACCGCGCGTCATCCATCATCGAGCCTACATATTGTTGCAGCTCGGGCTTGTAGTCGAACTCCACAATCTGCGCCCAGTCGCCCTTGCGGTTGCCACCGAAGAGGTGCATCATGTTGTCTTTACTCCACGCTTGGCAGAACTCCTTGAAGTAAAAAACATTATGGTTTTGCTTGTTTGGGTCTTCGAGAATCAGACGGACAAAGGCAGGTTGATTGTAGCGGATCATCAGTCTGTCCAACTTCACCAAGACATCGATAGGCAGAACCTTGTGCGTGCACTCGTAAAGTCCGTGGGCAAAGTAAGCTTCGCCCTGCCTGGTGAAGCGGATGCGCAAGTCGAAGCATCGTGCGCCATCGTTCCACTGCTGCTCGATCGTCTTGCGTTGGCAGCGAGCGAACGGAATCATAAACCATCCGTACCACTTCTGCGGTCGGAGGTAAGTCATTGAGTTGTGTGTGCCGATAAACGGCGTACCTTGTTTCTGTTCCATTTTATTCAATCAATTTTAAATTCAAAAAGTAATAGTTGAGAGGAATGGATTTGCACCATTGACCTGCTGTCGAGGGGATTGAGCCGACAACTCCGCACCTCTTATTGGTTGTCATCATGTGTGCCGCTGTTCCTTGCTGCCGCTCTACTGCCTGAGCTACCTCTCAATGTGGCAAGCACCACCACTTGGTTTTGCGTATAATGCCTACCGTGCTTAACTAACTCATACTTATTTTATCGAATATCATAAATTCATTCTCCTTATTTCGTTTATCTGGTTAATAACTTCACCGACGGAATTGTCGGTTGAAAACTTGTGGATAAGCGTGCATCCGTTCGCAATGTACAGCACTCCGTCAATAAGTCTGACGGACAGACTTGCGCACACTTCCTCGCTTCTTCTCTGCGCCCTCCGTCTCTGCTGGCGGAGGAGCCACATTCTGTATCGTTTTATCATTGTGTTGGGTTTATAAAAAGACTTTGTTGTAAAGGTCGGCAAACTGCTTTCCGAATTGCGCGGCGCGCGCGGACGATTTGAAGCAAAGCCGAGAACCAAAAGCCGCAATCGTACTTGTAGGTGCGTTATCCGAAAACGCATACACGAACCCCGCAGCATCCTTGTCATACTTGAACCAAGGAAACCACTTGTCTTGTTTCTCATTAGAGAAATCAGGTACAAATTTATCTTCCTTATTCCACGCCTGTGCGATGGTGAATAACTTGTTCAAGCCAATCAGCGCCTCGATGTGCTTGGGGTTGATGTCGCTAATAAGTCGGACAATATCATCGAATTTATCGAAGTATCCAAGGAGTTCGAAATCTACATTGGATTCTAACCCAAGTGCTTTCCTTGCGCTCTCAAAATCCGTGATAGTTTCATTCACATCGTTAACATCTACTTCTTCAAGAATAAAGTCGAACGGTGATAAATGACTGTCAACGTCCCAATTCTCATTGTGGTAGCTGAGGTATCTCATCAACTCTCTTCCAGCTTCTTTACGTGTCCCGTGGATGGCTTGCATAACAGTCTGTTCGCTTCCGTCCTCATATTTGATAACATACTTTTTCATTTCATTTTATTTAATAGATTCCACACATTTCACAATTCTTTCATACTCACGGCCTTTATCCTCGCTATCAGCATAAGCTTTCTTGATAAGTTCTTCTCCCGTACCAAGAAAACAGCCAACTGCCCACATATCATTAGAACGCGTCCAAGTGAAGTATCTTCCGCTGCTCCACCAGTTCTTGAACACGATATAGTCGGACATATTCTTAATTACTGCATTGCCGCAGACCCTCGCATAACCATTGACTTCCGCGTTTCCGTAGACTTCCGCAGCTCCGCATACAATCGCGTCTCCGTAGACTTTCGCATAACTATAAACTTCCGCGCCTCCGCAGACAATCGCATTTCCATAGACTCTTGCACAGACATAGACTTCCGCATTGTCGTAAACCTCTGCATTGTCGTAAACAGTCGCTTTACCGTAGATTTCAGCATTGCCATAGACTTTCGCATTACCATAGACTTCAGCATCGTCGTAGACTTTTACATTCCCATGGGCAATCGCGTTCCCGAAGAAATCTGCTTTGTCGTAGACTTCAGCATTGCCATAGACTTTCGCATTTCCATAGACACTTGCGTCTCCGAAGACTTTTGCTTCGTCGCAGACTTTTGCTTCGCCGTAGACTTTCGCATAACCATAGACTACCGCATTGTCGTAAACCCAGCAATCATCATCGTGCGATAGGTTGTTTTCATTCTCTATCCATCCGCCAATGTCGCCCTTCCTGACATCTCCGAAGTCTTGAAGAGCCTTTATGCGGTGCAATAACCTTTTTCCAATCAGCATTGCCTCTTCAGTAAATTCGTATTTTCTATTAGTTTCCATATCTTTTAAAGTTATATGTCACATTATTTCTATATGTCCAGATATGTATAGATATTTAAAGGTTGACAGTCTTTTAAAAACCTATCATATAATTCACAGATAGTTTTGGCGTCCTTTAAAGAATCTAAGAATATTCTATCGTTACTATCAACATTACCGCTATATAAAAACTGTTTGTCCAAAACCCTTAAAGGCAGACCACGTACATCATCTATTTTTAAATATCGATATGGACATAATATATTCTTTCTATACTGCGGATAGTATTTATAATTATCACATAAATACTTCTTGCTGGCTTTTACTCTAAAATGTTTCATAATCTATAAAAATGAATGTAGATTGATGTCTCTTTTTCATTGCTTTAAAAATTCTAAAAGTTCTTCCGCTTGGCTGAGAGCGAAATCAGAGTCAGAGCCTTCGTCATACTCCTTGATTGTCGCCCAGCCGTACCATTTTCTTACTTGCACCGCATAAGTCGTGATGCTTGACTGCACAATCGGCAGTCGGTCGCTATGCGTGAAGCACGCATAGGTTCTAGGTCTTATTCTGTATCTCATTTCTCGCCTCCTTTCGGTTCTTTGCGCGCTTCAACGACTGCGGATATAGCTGCATTTATCTTGTCGCGCTCCTCTGCTGTAATGTGTCTGTGTGCATAGAGGCAAGCAGCCACATATATGTCGTGACCGAGATCTTTATTTTTGGACATTAGAGTATGGATGTGATGCGCTATAGCGCATGTTCCCCCCTCAGAATAACCCTGCACTTCGTTCTCTTTCTCGTCTGTCAAGATTACCACTGCTGCACGATTCTTCTTGTCTTCATTAACCCATTCTTCACTACGATTGATGATTTTTTCTGCTTCTTTCATTGTCTTTTAATTTAGTCTGTTATGTCAAAAATGTCAAGTTGCACAGGAGTGGCATCTGCCGCCTTCTCCACCGGCGAGGAGAAGAGATTCTTGAAGATGTAGAACATACACGCCACAGGGATTGAATTGCCCGCAAGTTTGTATTGTTGCGATTCGCTGATGTGCTTCATCTTGCCGCTCTTCCCGTAGGGATATTCATAGTTCTGAATCTTGTCGATGTCATCCTCGCTCACGTCCTGCAGACGGAAACATTCCCTTGGGGTAAGTCTGCGGATGCGATATGGGAACGTGTCGCCGTAGACGTTGTTAGGTCTGGCGGATGTGAGGGTCGACCCCACGGATTCGGCGAACTCTGTCTGTAGTTCTGCGACACCGCTTTTCGCTTTGTCCTGCCTATAAGGTCGCAGATTGTTGTCCTTGGACTCGGTAGCACGCAGCGTGGGTGATACCGGGGAAAGTGATTTCTCCCCTTTGAATTCAAGAGCGTGGCTAAGAGGATGGACGGAAGCCAACGGCTCCACGACCGCATTTTCCTCTCCTATTGTCAGTGTGCCGACAATATCACCCTTGTCACCTTGCACACGTCCTCTGCGTGTGGTGCTTCCCGGGCGAGAGATGTTCACCGCCCCATATTCGCCAACCTCCTCGAAACCTTTCTGCGTGTTGGCTTTGATGCGCACAGGTTCTACAAGCAAGTTGTCTTTCTGCACGCTCGTAAGGGTGTTGGACACCCCGTCTATTCTTGGTTCTAATTGTTGCATATATTTTCTCTGTATATTGATTCTGTGGTTTTCGTAATCCTTTCTCAGCCGCTTGGCTTCTTCGGTGCGCGTCTGAATCAAGACGTTAGGCTCTCTTCCTCTGCTCGCCACCACGAACGGGTCTGCGATAGAGACGGTCTCTCCGTGGTTGTCCATCACAGTAGGAGATACCCCCCCCCACGTTATAAACCTTGCCGCAAGCGTGGTTGCTCGGATAGCGGTTGCCTACCACAATCGGCTCCAACACATACTGAGCAGTGTTGCAATTGCTACCTGTGCCTCCGTGGATAGTGTTGGCAACCTCGTTCAGATGATAGTTTTCAATCTTCCCTTTCTTGTCGCGTGAGTAGCTCACGATCTTCGGTTCTTCGTTCTTCATACTCGATTATTTTAGGAATCACCCCCCCCCCAGATGGCGTTGTAAGGGCAGGAG
>ERZ1026846.266-NODE-266-length-41326-cov-8.804924_pt1 | contig 41326 bp, 38 predicted proteins | sample MGYA00380153_ERZ1026846 | MGnify/ENA primary metagenome ERZ1026846 (study PRJEB33269, sample SAMEA4719789) | human gut metagenome | biome: human-associated habitat; feature: organic feature; material: feces | place: Cameroon | collected 2013-10 ...
TCGCCCCTGCGTGAGTGTTTTGTGCGCCGTTTCGAGGTGGCTGATGAGGGCAAGCCGGTTGATGGTGGCGAGTGGCAGACGGCCACGGCCATATTCCGCACGCTCAAGCGCGACTTGCGTGGTATGGTGCGAAATGCCACGCCTAACACTTTGGGACGTGAACTGATGCAGCTCGGCGTGCCACGAAAGAGGTGCAACCGCGGGGTGATGTATTGGGTGAAAGCACGCTGACGCGTAAGCTGATTGGCCGCTAACGCGGGAGACATAAGGACATAAGGACAAAAGAACAGAAGATAAACGTTTGTGTTAGCCGCTTACCGCGGAACATAAGAACATAAGTTTGCATAAGTAACATAAAGGCCGCTGCGCGGCGGACGGCCACGGACTAACGTCCGGGTGGCCTCAAGAGACATAAGGGCTGACGCCGCGTAGCGTTGCAAATCATTTCCGACGCGAGACGCGTCGCCCCCATTAGAGCTTGAGTTTTGTGCTTGAAGCCGTTCGCATATATACGTTTTACCGAAACTTATGTTCTTATGTTCCCGCGGTAAGCGGCTAACACAAACGTTTATCTTTTGTTCTTATGTTCTTATGTCCTTTTGTTTCCCGCGTTAGCGGCTGCCAAGCCACGCTACGGCGGCAGCCCATTAGCATATTAGCACATTGACACATTAGCATATTGACATATTAGCGCTGCGAGCGTCAGCAAGCAAATAAAGCGCAATCAAAGTTTATACGACCAGTTTGCACGACCATTGCATAAAAAGTTGTACATTTGCTGAGTAAACCACTAAGATACAGATGCCATGACTGCAAGCGAACAAACCTATCAACAAATAGAACGCGCACTGCGCAAAGCGGCCTCGAAGTTTGACCCACAGGCCGAATGTATGCCACTGACCGACATTTACCTGCAAGTGAGACAGGAGGGCGGCGAACTGCGCATTTATGATGACGACGATAATGAACTCACTCGCTGTGTGGTGGAAGAGTGGATTGACAACCACGACGAAGATTTCTACTCTGCCGTACAGCCCATTTTGAGAGAGTGTATCAAACGTATCAAAGATGTGACCGAAAATGTGGCCATACTGAAGCCCTACTCTTATGTGCTCATTGGCGAGGACCATGAAACAATAGCCGAACTGCATTTGGTGGACGACGATACCATACTTATTAGCGGCGACCTGATGAAAGGACTTGGCAATGACCTTGACAACTTTTGGAACAAACTCTCTGCTGAATAAGCTTTAAGACAATCGTTACCCGTTGGCGAAATTCTTGGTTAACGGGTTAAAAAACTGACAGGTTAACAAGTAAGTATGCCATAATCTGCTTATTGTATGGCGGGAAATCAGAAAAGGCTATGCAAACTTACCTGTTAACCCGTTAACTTGTCAACTTGTTTACTAATTCCGCCAACGCGTTAATTCCGCCAACGCGTATCTTTTTTACTTCCTACATGAAAAATATTAAAGCCACTATAACCGCCCTTTGTTTGTGTGCGGCCCCAACGACTTTTGCCCAGCAAAATAATCTGCCACTCATTCCGCAACCTGCCAAAGTGGTGCAGGGCGACGGCACATTTACCTTTGCCCCCACCCTCAAGGTGTGGGCCGATGCTTACGATGGTGACAGCATCAAACTTGTGCTGCAACAGTTTGAGCAGAAATTCACACCTGCCACAGGCACACACTTTAAGTATGGCGGCAAAAGTGCCACCATGCAACTGCGCTGCAACAAGCACCTTGGCAACGAGGCTTACACACTGAATGTGACCCCGAAACAGATTGTAATAGAGGCTGCCAAACCGGCAGGTTTCTTTTATGCCCTGCAAACACTGCAACAGTTGCTGCCCTCGCGCAACGCCATGGCTGGTGTGCCCGACTCGACCATTGCAAGCTGGACACTGCCCGCAGTGAGCATTGCCGATGCGCCACGCTTTGGCTGGCGTGGTTTTATGCTCGACGAGGGTCGCCACTTTTATGGCAAACGCGAGGTGATGAAAATCATTGACATGATGGCGGCATACAAGATGAACCGCTTTCACTGGCACCTGACAGAGGACCAAGGGTGGCGTATCGAGATAAAGAAATACCCCAAATTAACCGAGGTGGGTGCATGGCGTCATAGCCGCACCTTGGGCTACGGCGAGACGGTGCCCGATGGCGAACGCTATGGCGGCTATTACACCCAGGCTGACGCACGCGAAATTGTGAAATACGCACGCGACCGTTTTATCGAGATTGTGCCCGAAGTGGACATACCCGGCCACTCACAGGCTGCGGTGGCATCGTACCCCGAATTTTTAGCCTGCGACCCGCAGAACCCACACCAGGTGTGGCTGTACCAAGGCGTGTCGGCCGATGTAATAAATGTGTCGAACCCTCGCGCCGTGCAGTTTGCCAACGATGTGATTGACGAACTCACAGGCATCTTCCCCTTTAGCTATATCCACCTGGGGGGTGACGAATGCCCCGTTTACAAGTGGCAGAACAACGCCGACTGTCAGAAGCAACTGAAGGATTTGGGATCGGAGAACTATCGCGACTTGCAAATTAACTTCTACCACCAGTTGCAGCAACACATGGCCCAGAAGCCGCAGCACGAGCAGCGCAAACTCATATTTTGGAACGAGGTGCTGCATGGCAATACAGCTCCGCTCGGCAAGGATATTACCATCATGGCATGGATTGGTGCTGACGCTGCGGCACAAGATGCGGCTAAGCGTGGCATGAACACTATTCTGTCGCCACAAATACCCTACTACATCAATCGCCGACAAAGCAAAGATGTGTGGGAACCGCGCTCACAGGGTTGGGGCACCGAAACGGTGGAGGCTGTTTACAACTATGTGCCCATGAAGGATGTGCCCGACGCTTTACAGTCAAAATACTTGGGTGTGCAGGCTAACTTCTGGACAGAATGGGTGGAGGACGCCAGCACGGTGCAGTATCTCACATTCCCACGTTTGGCTGCCGTGGCCGAAGCTGGCTGGACACCGCAATCGGAGCGCAGCTACACCAACTTTGAACAGCGTTTGCAGGCCGAACCGGCATTTTACAAGGCGGCTGGTGTGAACTATGGCAAACATGTGTTTGATAAGAATAAAGCGCAATGAAACCTGAAGATATTAAACCTTGGAAGATTAAGTGCTCGGAATATCTCGTCAAGCGCCCCTGGCTCACAGCCCGGCGCGATGTGGTGGAACTGCCCGACGGCCGCGAGATTCCCGAATATTATGTGCTCGAATACCCCGATTGGGTGAATGTGATAGCTATTGACAAGGCTGGACGCTTTATTATGGAGAAGCAGTACCGCCACGGTATGCAACGCATGAGCTACGAGTTGCCCTGCGGGGTGATGGAAAAGGACGAGACACCGCTTGAGGCGGCGAAACGCGAGTTGCTTGAAGAAACGGGGTATACTGGCGGCGAATGGCAGTTGCTGATGGAGGCTGCACCTAATCCAGGCTCGATGTCGAACATGCAGCATTGTTTTTTGGCTACGGGGGTTGAGCCTACTGGCACACAGCACCTCGATGCTACCGAAGACTTGGCTGTGTTTACTGCCACACGCGATGAGGTGGTGGAGATGATGCATGACGGGCGCATATTTCAGGCTCTGATGCTGGCACCGCTGTATAAATATCTGTACGAGATGCGTTAGACACTCGTTCTGCTCGCAGATGTGCACATTTGCGAGCATCGTTTGTGGCGGACTTGTGTTCCTTTGAGAACTATTGCTGGTAGGTAAAACGTAAATATGCGAACGGACTCAAGCACCAAGTGCTTGCACTAAACGCTACCTCTAATGGGGGCGACGCGTCTCGCGGGAAAATATGCAACTTTTATTTAGCAGAGTTCGTATTTCCTTTCTTTCTCTATCCCGACGCGAGACGCGTCGCCCCCATTAGAGGTAGCGTTTTGAGGTAGCGTTGGGTGGTAGCGTTGGGTGCTTGAAGAGACGCGTCGCCCCCATTAGAGGTAGCGTTTTTTTGCAGCGCGTTTCAGGCAACTTAAAATGCCCCCAAAACGATCTCTTTCTTGATGCCTTTTTTGAACACCCTACCTGTGCATTGCTATGTGGCACCTCAGCCCTGCAATGCAAAAAAATACATTTTCGCTTTGTATTGCGCTCGCCTTGCACTAACTTTGTTTCGCCAAGTTAGGCGGCGGCTCGGCAATACTAAACAAAAGTTTTAAGACTTTCGCTTTGTATTGCGCTCGCCTTGCACTAACTTTGTTTCGCCAAGTTAGGCGGCGGCTCGGCAATACAAAACGAAAGTTTTAAGACTTTCGCTTTGTATTGCGCTCGCCTTGCACTAACTTTGCCCCCACAAACTAAATTAGTACATACTTATATTGTATTATGAGCAAGAATATTCGTTTAGAAGTAAGCAAGGCTGCACAATTTTTGGCAGCTGGTGCCGTTGAGGCACTCGAACCCCGCGTTAAAGCAGCACAAAAGGCACTCGAAGAGAGCACATGCGCTGGCAATGACTTTTTGGGCTGGATGCACTTGGCATCGTCAATCACACCCGAACATTTGGCAGACCTGAAAGAGACTGCCAAGGTGCTGCGTGAAAACTGCGACACCATTGTAGTGGCCGGTATCGGCGGTAGCTACCTGGGTGCACGTGCCGTGATCGAAGCACTCGGCAACAGCTTTGAATGGCTTGCCAATGATGGCAAAAATCCCATCATGCTCTTTGCTGGTAACAATATTGGCGAGGACTATCTTTACGAGTTGACAACCTACTTGAAGGGTCGCAAATTTGGCGTGATCAACATCTCGAAGAGTGGTACTACTACCGAGACTGCTTTGGCTTTCCGCTTGCTGCGCAAGCAATGCGAGGAGCAACGCGGCATTGAAATGGCTCGCAAGGTGATTGTGGCTGTTACTGATGCCAAGAAGGGTGCCGCACGCGTGACCGCTGACAAGGAAGGCTATAAGAGTTTTATCATTCCCGACAATGTAGGCGGCCGTTTCTCTGTGCTCACACCTGTAGGTTTGCTGCCCATTGCTTGTGCCGGTTTTGACATTGAAGCACTTGTGAAGGGTGCTGCCGATATGGAGAAACTCACTGCACCTGAAGTGCCTTTTGCTGAAAACCCTGCTGAACAATACGCTGCCGTGCGCAACGCTCTCTATGCCAATGGCAAGAAAACTGAAATATTGGTTAACTTCCAACCTAAGCTCCACTACATGAACGAATGGTGGAAGCAGCTCTATGGCGAGAGCGAGGGTAAGGACGGCAAAGGTATTTTCCCCGCAGCTGTTGACTTTACTACTGACTTGCACTCAATGGGCCAATGGATTCAAGAGGGCGAACGCACCATATTTGAAACGGTTGTTTCGGTGGAGACTCCTGAGCACACCGTACTCTTCCCCCACGACGATGAGAACCTTGACGGACTTAACTTCCTTGAAGGCAAGCGCGTAGACGAGGTGAACAAGATGGCCGAACTTGGCACGCAGCTGGCCCACGTTGATGGCGGTGTGCCTAATATGCGACTGGTGGTTGAACGACTTGACGAGTACCACCTCGGCCAGATGATTTACTTCTTTGAGCGTGCCTGCGGCATCAGCGGTTTGCTGCTCGAGGTTAACCCGTTCAACCAACCGGGCGTTGAGGCATACAAGAAGAACATGTTTGCTTTGCTCGGCAAACCTGGCTATGAAAAGGAGACTGAAGCCATCAAGGCCAGACTATAATAACGCGTTGGCGGAATTAGTTGACAGGATAACGGGTTAACATTGGTAGATTTGCCAAAGGTTTCTAACCATTCTAACTTTAACATAATAAAGTGTATAGCATACTTACTTGTTAACCTGTCAACTTGTTAACCCGTTAACTAAGGATTATTACGAAGCAGACACGACCATGGCACTGCCCTCCTGAACGAAGAGGGGAATGCCATAGCCGTGTCTGCCGTTTTGTAGCTAAAAAAGATCATATTCACATGACGTTTAAGTCGCAAATTGACGCTTACCGCAAAGGTAAACCAGCACGAAAGTTGCGTGCCGTGCTGTTTGACATGGACGGTGTGCTGTTCGACTCCATGCCCAATCATGCCGCCTCATGGGCGAAAGTATGCACGGAGTTCGGCCTTGACATGGAGCCAGAAGAGGCTTATATGCACGAGGGACGCACTGGTGCATCAACTATCAACATATTGGCTAACCGCTATTGGAAACGCGACGCCACGGCCGAGGAGATTGAACAGATATACAAGGAGAAGTGCCGTTTGTTCAACGCTTGTCCCGAAGCGCCCAAAATGCCTGGCGCACTGCAGGTGCTGCAAGAGGTTAAGGCTGCAGGACTGACCATTGTGGTTGTGACAGGCAGCGGACAAAAGTCGTTGCTCGACCGGCTTGACCATAACTACCCCGGATTTTTCACCCCCGAACTCATTGTATCGAGCAAGGACGTGAAGCATGGCAAGCCTAACCCCGAGCCTTACCTTATGGGACTTGAAAAGGCTGGCGTGGGTGCTGACGAGGCCCTGGTGGTTGAGAATGCACCACTCGGCGTGCGCGCTGGTGTGGCCGCTGGCATTTTTACGATTGCTGTGAATACCGGACCTCTGCCCGAAAAGGTGCTGACAGACGAAGGTGCCAACGTGCTGTTCGACTCGATGACTGCATTGGCTCAAAACTTTAATACACTGAATACTGAATGGGAAGCATAGAGAAAGCTATATATAACCGCTCTGAACGTTTGCTTGGGGCCGACACAATGGATTTGCTGGCCGAGAAGCGCGTCATTATCTTTGGCGTGGGCGGCGTGGGTAGTTGGTGTGCTGAAAGTTTGGTGCGCTCTGGCGTGAAACACCTGACTATTGTTGACTCGGATCGCGTGTGCATAACCAACGTGAACCGCCAGATTATGGCCACCATGAAGACGATTGGCATGGTGAAGGTTGAGGCGCTGAAGGAGCGTTTGCTCAGCATCAACCCTAAGGCTGACATCACGGCCATACAAAAGATATACACGGAAAGCACAGCCGACGAATTTGGCATTGAGAACTATGACTACATTGTCGATGCGATTGACTCGTTGCAGGACAAAGCGCTGCTTATTCTTAACGCCTGCCGCACAAAGGCGAAATTTTTCTCGTCGATGGGCGCTGCGCTGAAAATGGACCCGACCAAAGTGGCGGTGGCTGAATTTTGGAAGGTGAAGGGCTGCCCGTTAGGTGCCGCGCTACGCCGCAAATTCAAGAAACAGCATATTTTTCCCGCCCGCAAGTTTAAGTGTGTGTACAGCGAGGAGTTGTTGCCCAACCTTGGGCAGAGTCATGCCTGCGGCACAGCAGCATGTCTGTGTCCGAAAGCTGAAAACGGTCCCGGCGACCCTGACTTGCTTAACCATGAATGGTGCAGTTCGAAGGCTCAAATCAACGGAAGCCTTTCGCACATCACGGCCATATTTGGCTTTACTATTGCAGGACTGATTATGCAAGATGCCACAGCGAGCGGTGCTCGCTGATGGACGCGCGCCGCGGGAAAAATGCGCTGCTCATACACTAAATAAAGGCTCACAGACAGCGCTAATTACACGATTGGCTGTGAGCCTTTGCCTTGATTTTCCCGACGCGGGACGCGTCGCCCCCATTAGTGCTTGCGTTTCTTCAAGCACGAAAACGCTACCACTAAGCGCTACCACTAAACGCAAGCACTAATGGGGACGACGCGTCTCGCGTCGGGGAAAAAGCCATGTTCATACACTAAATAAAGGATCACAGACAGCACTAATTACACGACTGTCTGTGAGCCTTTGCCTTGATTTCCGACGCGGGACGCGTCGCTCCCCCATTAGTGCTTGCGTTTGGTGCTTGAGTCCGTTCGTATGTTTACATTTTACCTGACAGCAATCATTAGCAAGCAAATCCTTGTTTGCGCAAGGTGTCAAGCAATGTTTGGGACATGGCACGGCAATCGGCTGCTGTATAGCGTATGTCGGTAAATATTTGCGCCAATGTTTCGGTGCCGTTTACTTGTACAAACTCTTTGTTTTCGGGTAAAGCCTCTTTCGCTGCGTAATCGCGGTTTATTGTATCGGGCGTAACAGGCTGATATGTTTCGTCGTGACGAATGGCGGTGAGCGGCAAACGATCGCTTACCGGCGGATTTTCGTCGGGCCAGCCAAGCGTAATGGTAGCCACAGGCATTACCAAACGCGGCAGTTTGAGTACATCGACAATAAGTTGCGGCTGGTAAATGGTTGTACCAAGAAAGCACAAGCCAAGACCTGCAGCCTCAGCCAAATCGCAAAAGCGCTGACAATAGAGCAGTGCATCGGTTGCCGCATTTTGGTATGAAAGGAAGTTGTCGTAACCGGGGTGCCCCTTGCGCTGCAATCCCCATTGTGTCGTGCGGTTATAGTCGGCACAGAATGTGAGCACTACAGGAGCTTGCGTCACCATGGGCTGATTGAAATGTGCTGGTGCGAGTTTTTGCTTCATTTCGCTGCTGCGTGTCACCACCACCGAATATAACTGCAAATTGCCCATGGTTTGAGTATGTTCGGCCTCGGCAAGCAGGCTGTTGAGTAACGCATCATCTACATTACGCGTACTGTATTTGCGTATTGAACGTCTTGTCATAATTTGTTTTGTTTGGGTTTGAACACAAAGGTAACGATATATTCCGATACATAGAGTGGCGCGGGGCTGCTTTTTGTGTAAGATACAAACACTACAACAATTCATATCCAACCTGCTTAACAACGCAAACTGCCCGTCCATACTGTGTGAGAACAGCGGACGGGCAGTAAAACTTTATAAATACTACGCGGTGTATCGGAACGTTGAATTACTTCATGATGACACCAGTGCTTACCTTGCCAAACTTGGGCAGACGACCAGCCTGAGGCATGGTTACGGTGAAGTTGTGACGCTGACGGGCAACAAAGCCTGTCTTGGCATTAGCCTTCATGGCAGGTGCCGCAGCCGGTGCTGTGGCAGCAGGAGTAGTGAAACGCTTAACGCAAATTGTACCCCACTCGCCATTGGCATTCTTGGCAGCAGCAATTGCTACGGCCTCGGTGTTAGGATCGATTTGGAAATCGGTTGTTACAGGCTCGTAGAAGAACCATTTAGCCACGGGCATGGGAGGATCCTGAGCTACGTAGCTGTTTGCACCCTCGGGATTGGCATCATATTCCGCTGCCTTGTACACACCGAAACGGTAAACGCTTGTTTGGTCGTTGGGAGTGAAGGTGATAAACTGGCTGTACTTTTGCTCACCTTCCCAATCGGTCAACCTGTAATCGCCAAGAGCGATGTCAACCGAAGCAGCGCCCTGGCCACCCTTTGTCTGTGTGGTAATGGTGATGGTGTCGCAAGGTGCGAAGTTGTCGTTGGCGTCCCATGCCTGAACAAATACTTCGTATTCGGTGCCGGGATCCATAGACGTCCAAGTATCCTTTGCAGGCTTCCAAGTTGTTTGACCTTCCTCCAATGTGTGGCTAAAGCCCCAGCCTTTCACCATTTCGCCAAAGTTTTTGTAACCAAACATGGGAGCGAACTGCTTGTATTGCTTCTGGATAGAACCTTTCTCGCCAGAAAGGAGTGCATAGCCCTTAACGTCGGCATTGGCCAAAGTACCAATTGAAAATTCGCGCTGACCTGCCACTGTACTGTCGGCCACAATCTCAACCTTGGGGTTGCCTACCAACACTGCAGGCATGGTTTGGAAGTTGGCACGACTTACGCCACAGGGTGTGCCATATTGGTCGAGACCTACGGCGATAGCAGTATAGTCGGTAAGTGGTGTGGCACCAAAACTTGCCAACTCTACCTTGCCATTGGTAAAGTCCATTGAGTAAACAGTCTTGTTATTTTTGTCAACATAGGCAGCTGCTGCGGCATCGCTCAGCATGTCGGCAGTGGTTGTGGGCAGAATGTCGAGTTTGAAGTTCATACAGAAGTCGTTACGTGTTACGACAAACGTCACACTGTCGCGGTCAATGCCCTTGACCGTAATAGCTGCACTTGCTTCGCCATCAACTGTTGGGAAAGTGATTTGCTGTATGCGGTCTACAGCAAAGGGGTGTGTGTTGCCTGCTGCATCGAAAATGACCATACGGTCGTTTGACAAAGTTTGTGCAAATGCACTACCGGCAAAGAGGGCCGAAAGAAGGGTGATGTATACTTTTTTCATAGACTGATTATACTTTTTATACCTGTGCGCCGCTACATGTGTGCGGTGACACTTGGGTGAATGTGTTTTTTAGTTACTTGCTGAACTTGAATGTTTGGTTGCCTACCTTTGCAATATAGACGCCCGGGGTGAGTGTGGCAATATTGATGTCACCTCCACGCCATGTGCCATAATTCTGTATGGTCTGGCCTGTGGCAGCCACAATAGTCAAACGGGTGGCCGGACCCGAATAGCCCTTTACACGCAGTGTGTTGCCCATTACCACGGCACGCAACTTTGCGGCAGGACTTGCTACTACGGACTTGACGGCTGTGGGATCGTCGACAAAGGTGATTTTTTCGATACCCTTCAGGTCGATGGCCTTGAGAGTGGTTGTAGTTTCGCCTTCATCGGCCCCAAAACTGATTTGGCCATTGAGGAAAGTGGCAGCCGAAATCTTGCTCAATGCGCAAGACCAGTTATCGGCACTGTCCTGCATTTCCACTACCATCAGTTTTTGTGCTTGTGCACTACCACCGAAGGCCATGGCGCACAGGGCGACTCCTAACCATTTGTGTGTTTTTTTCATAAACAAATAGGTGTTATGTTAGGTTGATAATTCTAAGATACAAGTAAAACAAATGACGACATACGCTGTGTGTTAGGTATATGGCGCGTTATTTTAGTTGTGTAATCTTGTTTCGCTGACAAAAGTAGACATATTTCTCTAAACGGCAAACATTTTGCTATATTATTTCTGCATAAAATTACTTTTCGTGCACAAAACAAGCATATTCTACAATGAATGAGTGTCGATATGTTAGTAATATGAGTTGACAGGTAACAGGTAGGATAGTCAAATTCATAGAAGTCATGATAGCAAGTTCATTGAAAATATTAAACCGCAAACAGCCCTTGGCATCACTGCCAAGGGCTGTTTGCGGTTTAGGTTAGCAGGTGGCATTTTCACACTGAAAGCACCAGCCTATGTTTGTTTGCCTTATTCTGCCCTACTCTACGCCATCATCGCCCGTAGTGTCTTGGTTGGTATCGCGCACTATGCTTGAGGCACTGCCATCGAGGGGGATTTCGACACAGAAGGCCGGGCCCTCTTCAATGCCCACCTGGCCAACTTGTGCACCAAGGCGTATGGCATGCCCGTCACTTTTGGCACTGTCGTATGCCATGCCAAGCAAAATGGTGCCCTGTGTCTCGGACTTTGTTGTCAGGAACGAGGCAAAAGCCTCTTTGGTGTATGACTTTGAGAAGAATGGCTGGCCGTTGCAAGTAATGGTTACCTCAACGCGGTTGTCGTAGAAACTCTTTCCCAAATCGTCTGTTACGGTGGGCAGTGATTTGTCGGCAGCACGTTTGATGGTGATAACAAAGTCCTTTCCACCTAACTTGGCATTGTACGAATTCTCTTGCGACGGATCGGCATAAGGCGCATTGCTGTTGGTGGCAGTTTGCACGGTATCCTGCTTTGAAGCGGCATCAGATGTTTTTTGGCCTCCACAAGCAGGGAGCAATGTGAGCATGCCTGCCGCACAAGCCATTATCAGTATCTTTTTCATTGATAGTATTTGTTTTGTAGGAGCAAAATAACAAAACTTTATGCACAAAAGCAAGAAATGAGAAGAAAGATGTACGACAGACGCAAAGTTTTTCCTTACTTTTCTTTACTTTTGCACGTAAATCACAGCATAAAGCACACACAAGTGAAGTTGCACATTTCATCATCATACGTCAAAGTCTGTCTCTGCACACTGCCGCTGTTACCCATTGTGACAGCGTGCCATGACAATGCCACTAACGATGGGCCCGACAAGGCGCCCGTACGCCGCACTGTGCTGATATATATGGCTGCACAGAATTCGCTGCATAAAAACGCACAAAGCGACTCGGCGGAGATTATGAACGGCCGTCAGTACATTTCCGACAACGACCGGCTGCTCATGTTTGTTGATGACGAAAAAGCCCCGCGCCTTTACCGCGTGACACGGCGCTGCAAGGCCCCCGTGCTGCTGAGGCGATGGGATAAGGACATTTGCTCTACCGACCCGGAACAACTGCGTGAAGTGCTCTCGATGGTGCGGCACGACTATGAAGCCCAGGAATATGGGTTGGTTATGTGGTCACATGCCACGGGCTGGGTGCCATCAACCAATAGCAACTATAATGTATATAATGTGTGCAGTGCCAAGCGTCCATCGGCATTTGGCATTGACGACGGGCCAGGAGTTGTTAACGACCATGGCGCGCAAATGGACATTGACGACATGGCGCAAGCCATGCGGCAAGCCGGCTGGCATAGCAAATACATACTGTTTGACGCCTGCTTGATGCAGAACGTGGAAGTGGCGTACGCCCTGCGGCAAGTGACTGACTATGTGGTGGCCTCGCCCATGTCGATACCATCGGCTGGGGCTTATTACACACATCAGTTACAAAACGGCTTGTTTGCCAACGACCCGGGCACTATTGCCCGCACCTACTACGAGGACGTGTCGAACCCCCAAATGGCCAACACCATGTTTGCCGGCATGGGCATAGCCATATCTTGCGTGCGAACCGACCAGTTGCAACCTTTGGCTGATGCGCTCAAAACGGTGTGGGCACGGTATGACGCACGCAACAGGCTAAGCAACAACTGGCCTGACATGACAGATGTGCTGCCATATCAAGCCTACTCAGCCATCTACGACTACCGGCCACATAATTATGACGCGCAACAGGCGTTGCAACGAATTCTGCCAAAGGAATACTTTCAGACTATTCAACCTTTGCTGGCCAAAGCTGTGGTGTGCCACTATGCCACGAACCGCATTTATGTGGGGCCTGGCTACAACACGTTTCAAAGCATGCCGCGCGACGCCTCGAACTATTGCTGCATGAGCATGTTTGTGCCACAACAAGTGTACGAGGCAAATGCCAGTTCTTGCTCCTATGGCAATTTGAATGCAGCCTTTGGCCAAACGGCATGGTACAAGGCTTGTGGCATGAGCAACCTGGGCTGGTAAAGCCACCCCACTACGATTTTCCGTAATAACTCAAGTTTCGGATTTAGACGGGTATGGCCTTGCACGATGATTCAGGCCGTGCGAACCTAAATCCGAAACTTCAGTAATAATATTTATATCACCACATGATGCTAAACGAGACTGAAGACTTTGTCGAAGCTATGGAACAGTTTGTTAAGGCGGAACTGCGTGCAAGCATGGAGCCCGCCGACTACAACAACGAGGCCATCGAGATTATTGATGCCCGCAATCATCTGTTTCGGAATGTGGGACGGCAAACTACCGACGAGGAGTTGAACATTTATGCCATTCGCGATTTATGCTGCGTGGACGAGGCAACAATGGAGACCATACCCAACCGTATGAAATTCAAGGCAATTGCCAAAGGTTACTTTGGGTAACGGGGTAACAGGTTTACGGAATTAACGATTGGACATGAGTATATACTCAATGTAGAAACGGCACCTGCTGTTTACGTAAATTATCTTTGAACACCAACTTTTTATATGGAAAACTTACAAACCGCGCAGACAAGTGATGAGGTTTACCACCACAGTCTGCCTATACAAATACGCTTTAACGACGTGGACCGCTATGGGCATGTTAACAACAATGCCTACTTTGCATACTACGACCTTGGCAAAGAAGAGTACCTGCGCAATGTGCTAAAGGTTGACTACCGACGGGCTGATGTGGTTCCGGTCATCGCCAACATCAATGCCGACTTTATATTGCCCATTTTTTATGGCGACAACATTGTAATTGAGACGCGTGTGTCGCACATCGGACATAAAAGCTTTACGCTCAAACAGCGGGCCATCAATCAAAAGACGGGACTCGAGGTGTGCCAATGTAGCACCGTGATGGTGTGTTTCAACCTCAAAACTCAACAGTCGGCCGAACTACCCGAACCCTACCGCAAGGCCTTTGAAGCCTACGAAAACAGTAGCAAGTAGGTGTTCGCCAACTCGTATCAACTAATTTCGAGCACCTGCTTTCTTAAATAGTTTACGTATCATGCAACAATAGTTTACGTATCATGCAACAAATCATATTTTCAAAAGACATTACCACCGAACTTGACCGCCTTTGCAGCGAGAGTGGTGCAGACCGCATATTTTTACTCACCGACCAAACGACAGAAGAACTTTGCCGTCCGTTGGTACAAAGCTGCAAGGCCGTAGTTGGCGCACAAGGCATTGTGATTGGAGCTACCGATGTGTACAAAACACTCGACACTCTGGCCTCGGTGTGGAAGGCGCTTAGCGATGGCAAAGCCTCACGCCGTTCACTGCTGATAAATCTTGGCGGCGGCATGGTGACAGACCTTGGCGGTTTTGCCGCAGCCACGTTCAAACGCGGTATCGACTTTATCAACATTCCTACTACCCTGCTGTCGATGGTTGACGCGGCCGTAGGTGGCAAGACTGGCATAAACTTTAATGGATTAAAGAACGAAATCGGTGCGTTTCAAGAAAGTCGTGCCGTTATTATCGACACCGAATTTCTGCGCACACTTGACGAGCAAAATCTGCGTTCGGGCTATGCCGAAATGCTGAAACACGCCTTGCTCGAAAACGAGGCTATGTGGAGCGACCACCTGAAGTTTGACCTTGACGCGCCCGATTATGCCCATCTGCAGCAACTTGTTGAACAAAGCATTCGATGCAAGGAACGTATCGTGACGGAAGATCCACACGAGCATGGCATACGCAAGGCGCTCAATTTGGGACACACCGTAGGTCACGCCTTTGAAAGTTTTGCCCTTGAACAAGGGCGCCCCATTCTGCATGGCTATGCCGTAGCCTACGGTCTGCTGTGCGAACTGTTCCTCAGCGCAGCACACACTGGTTTCCCCACACAACAAATGCGCCAAACGGTGCAGTTCATACGTCAAAACTATGGTATGTTTGCCTTTACATGCGACGATTACGAGCATCTATACAACTTAATGCTGCACGACAAGAAGAATGTGAACGGGGTTATCAACTTCACCCTGATGGGCGGCATTGGAGACATCAAACTCAACCAACACCTTACAAAGGAGGATGTATTTGAGAGTTTCGACTTTATGCGCGAAGGGTGACAGAGTCTCTGCGTTACAAGTTGACGGGTTGACGGGGTAACGAGTTGACGGGCTGACGGGCAAGTGTGCTCTGCATGATGCACTATGCTAAACACAGAAATACAAAGTACTTGAAGCCCTAACTAACTTCCCCGTCACCCCACCGACCTATGACATTTATGCGTAAGAATTAAAAGGTCTGCGATTATGAATATCAAACACTTTATGCCCTACATCATAAAGCATCTCGAACACGTGGTGTCGCTACTCGTTGTCTTTTTGATGCTTGTGGCAACCGCACTATGGTCTGGCAAACTATTTGGCCACGACATTGGTAGCAATGCCACCCCCGGCAACAATGCTAAAACCACCTTGGTGCGCCCCGACAACGAACAGATGCGCACATTGAGACTGCCGACCAATAATGAATGCAAACTGACCCAACGTGACAGCGCCTCGTGGACGGTTACCGCCCAAGACGGCACCGACCTCGGCGTTGTGGTGAGCACTGCGCCATACGCACGCCACATAAAGGGCTTTGCCGGCACCACCCCACTCTATCTGTACATCACCACTCAAGGACACATTTCGCAGATTGCTGCTGCCGAAAATGCCGAAACACCCGATTTTTTCAAACGCGCCTTTGAAGGCACTGCCCCTCAATGGACGGGGAAATCTGTGGCCGATGCGTCACACGCCAATGTTGATGCCGTAAGCGGTGCCACCTATTCGAGCAAGGCCATCATAGCCAATGTGCAAAATACCCTGGCGGCACGCAGCAGGGCTGAGAGCGCGGCAGCCCCCATACCGGCTATTGGCTGGGCACGCACCATTATTGTGGCCCTGGTGCTGCTAACCGGCATACTTATCACCTTTAAGTGGCGCGGACACAAATGGCTGCGCATGGTGCAGCTGCTGCTCAACGTTGGCATATTGGGCTTTTGGTGCGGGCAATTTTTGTCACTATCATTGCTTCGCGGTTGGGTGGCTAACGGACTTGACCCTGTGGCCAGTCTGCCAACAGTGCTGGTGCTGGGAGTGGCTGTAATCATGCCATTCCTTAAACGGCCGCACCACTACTGCTCATGGGTATGCCCCTACGGCAGTCTGCAAGAGCTGGCAGGCCGACTGCCTTTCCCCAAAGTGCATTGCTCGCCCAAAGTGTATAAAACAATGAGCCGCATACGCATCATCGTTTTTGCCATCATCATGCTGCTGCTCTGGACCGCGTTTTGGGACATTCAGGTGCTCAATTACGAACCATTCAGCGCATTCATGGTAAATTCTGCTGCGCCAATAGTCATGGTGCTTGCCTGCGTGTTTGTAGTAGCAAGTTGCTTTGTGCCAAACGTGTGGTGCAAATGTCTGTGTCCCATGGGACAATTACTCAACCTGTCCGAAAAATAGCTGTTGCACACACCTATGGTGCAATGCAATATTAAACATAAAGGACCCCTATCAACTCCCCCTACAATGAACGACGCATTGAAATACAAAATTGTATCACTTGTACTGGCCATAGGTCTGCTGGCATCACTGATACATCTTGTGGTCTCACAAAAACAGGCCACTCAACCTGAGCACAAACCTGCGGCAGAGATTGTCATGCAAAACATTCTTTCGCGCAAGAGTGTGCGCTCATACACCAACCGCCCTGTCAGCCGTGCACAGCTTGACACCCTTGTGCGCGCTGCAATGGCTGCTCCCACAGGCATGGACACCCGTCCATGGAAATTTGTTGTCATCGACGACAAAACCGCCATGCAACAACTTGCAGCCAAACTGCCACGTGCCAAAATGCTGGCCGAAGCACAAGCTGCCATTGCCGTATGCGGTGACATGAGTGTACTGAGCAAGGACGGCAAACCATCACGCAACTGGATGCTCGACTGCTCGGCAGCTACCGAAAATTTGCTGTTGCAAGCCGAAGCCATGGGCCTTGGAGCTGTGTGGACAGCAGGCTATCCCTACCCCGACCGCATGGAGGCCATCAAATCAGCCCTTTCGCTGCCCGACCACATCATTCCGCTTAACCTCATACCCATTGGCTACCCTAAAGGTGACCCACAGCCCAAAGACAAATATAATAAGGACAACATTCATTACAACAAATGGTGAACACCCGGCGTGAGCAAGTTGACATAACAAACTCCTTGCTGACAGCCCGCCAATCTGCCACGCTATTTCCTGAAAAGAACGCATCAACACCAACCTTTCTATGACATCTACATCTGAAAACAAGCAACCACAGCCAGCACAAGGAAGCACCTCAAACAAGGGTGTGACAATCGGCTTTTTATTAGGTCTGCTCGCAGCCGTGTGCTACGGTTTCATTCCTTTCTTTACGCTCCCCATCAAGAGTGGCGCAAAGGCCGATTTCATGGCCGACCCTACTATCTTGTTCTACCGATTTGGCTTTGCCAGCCTCATCGTAGCAGCCATCATGCTGATGCAGCGCAAAAGTTTCAAAGTAAGCCGTGGCGAACTGGTCACACTCATTTACCTTTCGTTCATCAGCGACGGCTCGGCACTCTTCTTGATTGATGGTTACAATTACATGTCGAGTGGCGTGGCTACCACACTTCACTTTATGTACCCCGTTGTCACCGCCATCATCATGATGGCCTTTTACAACGAGGCCCGCCGTTTCAGCACCATATTTGCCGTTATCATGGCAGTTGTAGGTGTGGGCATACTGTCGTGGGACCCCACGGGCAACACGTCAATACAAGGCGTCATCATCGTGCTTATTTCGGCCGTGTGCTATGCGCTCTACATCATTCGCGTCAACCGCTCGCGCGCAGCCACCATGGACGGCACGAAACTGGTATTCTACGTCATGTTTATCGGTGCCATCATATTTGGTGCCGAAGCTTTGCGACAGGGCAATTTCAAACCCATCACCACAACCTCGCAATTCACCCACCTTGCCGCCCTCGCCATTATTTGTACCTTCATCACCAACACCTGCCTGGTGTTCAGCGTCAAGCGCATTGGCAGCACCATGGTGGCCGTGCTTGGCGCACTCGAACCGCTGACTGCCGTAGTGATCGGTTGTACAGTGTTTGGCGAACCCATCACTTGGCAGGTGCTTGCAGGCATCGCACTCATTATTCCTGCCGTGCTGGTGATTATATGGACCCGACGCAGATAATCAATTTCTCGTACAAACAACACCCGGTTAACGGGTTAACAAGTAAGTATGCTATCTCATTATGCTAAAGTTTGAATGGTGAGAAACTTAAAAAGCTTGGCAAACTTGCCTGTTAACCCGTCAACTTGTTTACTAATTCCGTCAACGCATCTATTATGGAAGAAAGAATAAGACAAGACCTTTACCAATACTTGCTAAGCCGTGGCAAAATAGACGAGCGCATGCCCGAATGCCCCGATTTGGAGGACAAGTGGCCCGAACTGGCACAAGCCTATTTGCCCGACGGCATACGTGAGTTCAATGCCTACCCCACCGTGTCATTGGGTTGGGTGATGTTTATCGGCATGGCAATGGCCACCTATTGGGACAAAGATTGGGAGCGCTATGGTCAAACGCCCAACATATATGAGCAAATGCGCAACCAACGCGGTTTTGACTGCTTGGACGAATACATTCTCGAGGACGTGCTGCACATGAAGGGCGATGGCCTCAAGCAGCTTAACGACCTTGTGGCTGAGTGTGCCTCACGCACTAACAACGCGCTCATTCATGCCCACCTTGAGCCAGGTACACCCGAAGCCTTCAAAGCCTATGTGGCTTGCTTGCACCAACTCTACCTGATGGGCATGGCGGTACAGCTCAAACGCTTGGGCTACCACATGGAACTGACGGACTAAAGACGTGCAGGGCACACACCCCTATAACCGTCACCTCAGGCCTGTTGTCTGTGGGTGCAAACTCAAAAACACTCCCGCAAGGTTGGGTGTTCAAAATAGACTTTTTAGAGAGAACGTTTGGGAGACGTTGCCTGAAACGCACTGCAAAAATGCAAGCACTAATGGAGGCGACGTCTGGTAACACAAGCGGTTGTACTGTTGTATCTCCTCCTCGATCTGCGTAAAATAGAGGCTGCTGAAAAATGCCCCGCGAGACGAGGCTGTTGAAAAAACCGACGCGGGACGCGTCGCCCCCATTAGAGCGCAAATTCCTGGCATAACAGTTCTTCCCATGGCTTCAAATCCGCTTTTTAACCTGTCAATCTGATAGAAAACGCAAGCACTAATGGGGGCGACGCGTCCCGCGTCGGGGCATTTTTCAGCAGCCTCAAATACGGTTTGCTCACGGACACAAGCCCTTTGTCCGCCAGGTCGTGCCGTTGCACTTCGGGCGTGCGGTCAAGCACATTATAGCGTATGTTGTACAGTTCGTCCATCAGGGTAATGGTTTGCTCCGTCAGACCACAGTTTGTGGTGTTGCCAGTTGTTTGCGGTGCGCAGTCAGTGTCGTTGCCCATGCTTTTTTGCGGCTGGGGTGTTTCAGCGTTTTTAGTTTGTGGTTCCGGGTTATGCGCGATAGCGTCGATCAATTTGTCAACACCACGTTTCACAATGGCATCGGCATAGCGCAGCATTCTGTTAAACATTCGTTTCATGATCATACAATTTGGTTTGATATAAAAGTAAAGTGCTGCAAAGGTAACACCAAGACATTGCACCCATCAAAAAAAGTGTACAATTTGTACACAAATATTTGCTCCCTCCCCGTCCTTCCTCTTGTAAAAGAGTGCGTGTGTTTTTACTGCCATCTTACACTTTTTATGCGTAACAAGTTGATATACAGATGTTTCAAGAGTGTAAGATGATTTCAAAGTATCTTACACTCTCCTGCATACATCTTACACATCACACCCCGCTGCTACGCAGTCGGTTTTGTCGTATGCGGTGGGTTATACGCCATCGGGACGTAGATAAATCTGTCGGAGCAACAGACTTTCCTACTCCCCTATGCTGTGATATCGTCCTCCCGTGCTTGTGTCGTGTGGCAGTGTGTGGATTGTGTAGGTTGCGTGTAGGTGACATTGGTAGTATCTTACACTAAGTAAAGTGCTGATAGTCAATAAGTTGCAACGTGTTAGTGTAAGATGTAAGATACTCGGTGTGTAAGTTGTTGTAGTATGGTAAAAGGTACCGCTACCACAAAACGCAAGAACAAAACGCTAACACAAAACTCAAGCACAAAACGCAAGCACTAATGGGGGCGACGCGTCCCGCGTCGGGCATAAAAGCAAAGGCTAATACACTAAACACAAAGGTTAAACACTAATTACATGTCTGCCTGTGAACCTTTGCTTTTATGCCCGCGGGACGAGGCTGCTGAAAAATGCCCCGACGCGAGACGCGTCGCCCCCATTAGTGCTTGAGTCTTGTGTTAGCGTTTTGTGCTTGCGCTCAATGGTAGCATTTAGTGCTTGCGTTTTTTGAGACTTTGCCAATGCGTCACCCAATCAAATAACGCATTGACGAAGTATGGAAAGAGAGCACTTAGGCTGAATAAGTTCTCCACCTTTTACAAAGTACAAAACTCCCCGCTGCCTGACCTTGGTTAACAAGATCGCACAGCGGGGAGTCGTACTTTAAGTTGGTGTACTGTATGGCCCTATTTAGCCAACGTACAGCATATAGAGATTTTTAGTTGTTCTCAGGACGGAGCTTGCGCACGGTTTCACCAGCACGCCACATTTCGCTTTCGTGGAGCGCCTTGAGTTCTTGTTCAAGTCCTGCACGGTAATCGGGCTTAGAGTTGGCGTCGATTGAAATTTGAGCCTCGTTGCCACTTGCCACGCTCTGGTAGAGTTTTTCCATCACAGGCTTGATAGCATCGTGGAAGGGAGTCATCCAATCCAAAGCACCACGCTGGGCCGTTGTTGAGCAGTTGGCATACATCCAGTCCATACCATTCTTGCCCACCATGGGGAGGAGTGACTGGGTGAACTCTTCGATAGTCTCGTTGAAAGCCTCAGAAGGCGTGTGTCCGTGTTCGCGGAGAGTTTCGTATTGAGCCAAGAAAAGTCCCTGGATAGCACCCATCAAAGAGCCACGCTCACCAGTAAGGTCGCTGGTTGCCTCGCGCTTGAAGTCGGTCTTGAACATGTAGCCCGAACCAATGCCCACACCAAAGGCAAGCACCTTTTCGGTAGCATGACCCGAAGCGTCCTGATATACTGCGTATGATGAGTTAAGACCACGACCCTCGAGGAACATGGTGCGGAGTGATGTGCCCGAACCCTTAGGAGCTACCATGATGACATCAATGTCTGCGGGAGGCACTACACCGGTGCGGTCGTTCCAGGTGATGGCAAAACCATGAGAGAAGTAGAGAGTCTTGCCCGGAGTAAGGTGCTTCTTGATAGAAGGCCAAAGCTGCATTTGTGCGGCATCTGAAAGCAACATGCAAACGATTGTACCCTTTTCGGCAGCCTCCTCAAGCGAAAAGAGTGTTTCGCCTGGCACCCAACCATCGGCCACAGCCTTTTCGTATGTCTTGCCCTGACGCTGGCCTACAATCACGTTGAAACCATTATCGCGCAGGTTGCAAGCCTGACCAGGACCTTGTACACCATAGCCGAGCACGGCAATGGTCTCGTTTTTCAATACTTCACGTGCCTTTTCCAAGGGAAACTCTTCGCGGGTGATTACTTCTTCTACAACTCCGCCAAAATTCAATTGTGCCATAATATTTAAGTTTTTGTGTAGGTTGCGGCAACCGTTTGTACAATCAGCTGCACATTACCTATAAGGTTATAATATAAATGTCTATAAATCAAATATCTATCGTGCCAATAGCCTCGTCAGAAACCCGTATTGGCCTGTTGCGCACGTTTTTCCTCCTCACGCAGTTCAAGGAATTCGTTAAGTTCCTCGCGGCGGCTCTTGGTTACAGCCACCACACCCGAACTTACATACTGCAATATGCAGCCATATCCCTTCAGTTTGTGATAGAGTTCGAGAGTCTCCTCAGGCAGCCCCTCTTTCGACACGATGGCATAGGTTGAGTTTACCTCCACTATTTTGCCATCGTACTGGCGAATGGCTTTTGATATGTTGCGGTTCTCAATCAAACGCGCCGTGGCTATTTTATAAAGGGCCTGATCCATCACATATATTTCGTCGTTTGTGAAATACTGCGCCTGGATCACGTCGATTTTCTTTTCAAGCTGCTTTACCAATGTCTGCACCGTGTGCTCGTCGGTATAGCAAGTTATCGTGTAGCGGTGCACATGTTCGATGCCCGATGCCGACACATTAAGACTTTCAATATTGAGTTGTCGGCGTGTGAACACATTGGTCACGAGGTTCAGCACACCGGCCAAATTCTCAGAGAACACGATAATCGTGTAAAGCGTAGTGTCCTTTTTATCTTCGTTCATACAATAAGCAGGTGTTCAAAATTATTTTATACAATCAGCAGGTGTCATTTTCACATTGAAAGCACATTATCAAGACGCACTTTCAAAGTAAAAATAATATTGAGCACCTACTTAGTCGTTTTTATTAAGTTTCACGCCTCAAGCATCATATCATCTACGTCGTGTCCCGGACAGCACATGGGCAGCACATTGTCCTCTTCAAGCACTGCGGCTTGCAGCAAGAAGGGGCCGGGGGTGGCAAGCATTTCGTTGATAGCCTCATCAAGCTTGCTTCGGTCGGTGACGGTCAGTGCCGGTATGTCGTAAGCCTCTGCTATCTTCTCGTAGTCGGGATTCATCATGGGTGTGAACGAATAGCGGTGGCGGAAGAATAGCTGCTGCCACTGTCGCACATTGCCCAAGAAATTGTTGTTGAGCAATATGATTTTAACCGGAGCATGCTGCTCCATGATGGTGCCAAACTCTTCGATGGTCATTTGCAATCCGCCATCGCCAAGGAACAAGCACACAGTGCGGTCGGGCGCGCCGAATGTGGCACCAATGGCAGCCGGCAATCCATATCCCATGGTGCCCATACCGCCCGAGGTTATGATGCTGCGCTTTTCGGTAAAACGGAAATAGCGTGCCGCCATCATTTGGTTCTGTCCTACATCGGTTACCAACACCGCCTTGTCCTGACTGAGTTCGGTTACGCGACGCACTACCTCGCCCATGCGCAATGGGCCATCGGCTGGATGAATTTGCGGTTCTATAACCACCTCGTGCTCTTTAGAGTCCCATTGCCGGAAACTCTCACGCCATTCGGTATGCGCTTTCTGCTCGAGCAAGGCTGTAACAGCCGGAAGCGTCTCTTTACAGTCGCCCAATACAGCCACATCAACCGTCACATTCTTGTTTATTTCTGAGGGGTCGATATCGAAATGTATCTTGCGTGCCTGTTTGGCATAGGTGTCTAACTTGCCTGTAATACGGTCGTCAAAACGCATGCCGACGGCTATGAGCAAGTCGCACTCTTGTGTCTTTTTGTTTGCACCCAGCGAACCATGCATGCCAAGCATGCCCACATTCAACGGGTGATTGGTTGGCAAGGCCGACAAACCTAACAGCGTGCAGCCTGCGGGCAAACCTGCCTTCTCGATAAATGCACGGAGTTCCTCGCCAGCATTACCCAGTTCGACACCCTGCCCTACCAACACGAGCGGACGCTTAGCCTCGTTAATCAAGGCTGCAGCCTCGGCAAGGCTCTGCTTGTCTGTTGGCGGCACGGGCACGTAGCTGCGTATAAAGTCTATGGTGCCTGGCAAATAGTCGGCCTTTTCGATTTGTGCATTCTTGGCAAAGTCAAGCACCACAGGCCCTGGACGTCCGCTTGCTGCAATGTAAAAGGCACGGTGTACAGCCCATGCCACATCCTTGGCCGAGCGAATTTGATAGGCCCATTTGCTAATAGGCTGGGTGATGTCTACCACGTCACACTCCTGAAAGGCATCTGTGCCAAGCATCTGTGCACCCACCTGTCCGGTGATGACCACCATGGGCGTACTGTCCATCATGGCATCGGCAATGCCTGTTATCGTATTAGTGGCACCAGGGCCACTTGTCACGAGGCACACCCCCGTGCGCCCGCTCACACGGGCATAGCCCTCGGCTGCATGGGCGGCAGCCTGTTCGTGGCGCACCAATATGTGATTTAAGCGGTCGCGATAATCATACAAGGCATCGTACACGGGCATGATAGCACCGCCCGGATAGCCAAACAATGTAGTAACCCCTTCATCGAGGAGGGCACGCATCAGTATTTCAGCACCGCTAATTTGTGTATTCTTGTTTTCGGTCATAGTTGTCTGTTAAGGTAGTTCGCTTAATGGTCGTAGCGTGAGGCAAGTATGCCTTCGCCCCCATCAACCTACATTTCTTACGTTAGGAGGTAACGTCGTTGGTGTTCAATATTATTTTGAACATCCTTTTATATTTATATTTCGCGCACACCGCCTTTGTCGGCACTGCTCACCATGCTGGCATAAGCCCTCAAGGCCTTGCTCACCGTACGTTTGCGTTGTAAGGGGCGCATGGGACGTGCAGCCAGTTCCTCATCGCTGAGGTGAACTGATATGCTGCGCGATGGTATGTCTATCTCAATGATGTCGCCATCAATTATCTTGCCAATAGCACCGCCTGCTGCGGCCTCGGGGGATATGTGGCCAATGCTCAAGCCTGACGTGCCGCCTGAAAAACGGCCATCGGTTATCAGCGCACAAGCCTTGCCCAAATGGCGGCTCTTGATGTACGACGTGGGGTAGAGCATCTCCTGCATACCCGGTCCGCCCTTTGGCCCCTCGTGGGTTATAACTACCACATCGCCTGCCTGCACCTTGCCGCCAAGTATGCCCTTGCAAGCCTCGTCCTGCGAGTCGAACACACGAGCTGGCCCTTCAAAGTGCCACAAACTCTCGTCCACACCGGCGGTTTTCACCACACAGCCATCGAGCGCTATGTTGCCAAACAACACGGCCAGTCCGCCGTCTTTTGTATAGGCATGTTCCATGTCGCGAATGCAACCTGTGGCACGGTCGGTATCAAGCGACGGCCATTGACGGTCCTGCACACCCATCTTGGTGGCAAACTTGCCGCCAGGCGCACTACCATATATGCGTGCAGCCTCGGCATCAACCTCGGGACCTGTTATGCTGTAATGTTTAACGTCCTCGCCCAATGTGGCGCCATTGACACGATGTGCTGTCAAGTCGAGCAAATCGCCCTTGGCCAATTCGCCCAATATGCCAAGCACACCACCAGCGCGGTTACACTCCTGCACAGAGTAGCGCTGCGTGTTGGGCGACAATTTACAAAGGCATGGCACATGACGGCTCAACTGGTCAATGTCCTGCATTTTGAAGTCGACACCGGCCTCATTGGCCACAGCCAACAAGTGGAGCACGGTGTTGGTAGAGCCGCCCATGGCTATATCCAATGTCATGGCATTAAGAAAAGCCTGACGGGTGGCTATTGAGCGCGGCAGCACCGAGGTGTCGCCCTCACCATAATATTTCATGGCATTGCTCACAATGAGCTTGGCTGCATCTTCAAACAAGCGGCGGCGGTTAACGTGTGTGGCCACTATGGTGCCATTGCCAGGCAACGACAAGCCAAGCGCTTCTGTCAGGCAGTTCATTGAGTTGGCTGTAAACATACCCGAGCAACTACCGCAACCAGGACAAGCACGCTGTTCGATTTGTGCCAATTCATCATCGCTCACCGAGGTGTCAGCTCCCTTCACCATGGCCGTGATAAGGTCGACATTCTGCCCCTGATAGCGGCCGGCCTCCATCGGGCCACCACTCACAAACACGGTTGGTATATTCAAGCGCATGGCCGCCATCAGCATGCCCGGTGTAATTTTGTCGCAGTTTGATATGCACACCAGCGCATCAGCCTTGTGTGCCTGCACCATATATTCTACAGAGTCGGCAATAATGTCGCGCGAGGGCAACGAGTACAGCATGCCATCGTGACCCATGGCTATGCCATCGTCAATGGCTATGGTGTTGAACTCTGCAGCATAGCAACCAAGTTTTTCAATCTCTTGCTTTACGAGCTGCCCGGCCTCGTGCAGATGGGTGTGGCCTGGTACAAACTGGGTGAACGAGTTGGCTATGGCAATAATGGGCTTGCCAAAATGCTCACGCTTCATGCCTGTAGCTATCCACAAGGCACGTGCGCCCGCCATTCTTCGTCCTTCGGTGCTGAATGCACTGCGCAACTGTATTTTCATAACTCTTTCAGGATATTTATTAGCTTTGTTGCATAACACACATTATCATGCAGAAGCTTTACAGTTTACTATTCTTGTTGTTATTTTGTTTTGCAAATGTAACCAATAATACGATACAACAATACAAAATGTAAGAAAAAGTTCAGAAATATGCCAAGAAAAACCGATTGTGCGCCACAGGCATGCACATTTATGCAACATTACGTGCACTTTACCACCCCGCACCATCACCCCACACAAGCTATGCGCGGGCTTCGTGTGCCACATACTAAAGTTTTGCCGCATATTTGCCGCATTTATGTCTAAAATTGATTAGCAAATTTTACAACAGAGCACAAGTAAAAGCCTGCCTTAGCGGTTTATACCATTTTATTTACGTAAATTTGCCGCGCTGTTAAATCCTTAACGAATTGACGAGGCGGACAGAGTGACGAGTTATTTAACACCGTTTGTTGAAATTCCGTTCACACACTGCTCGATATGCACAGAATGCACTTGCCACGCCCGTCAAACCATCAACACACAAACTTATTTAGAACAACGACCCCTATCATATATATGCAAATCAAACACATAGGCACAATGCTTGCCATAGCAGCTGCTACCCTGCCGCAGGCCTCTGCACAAAATGCACTGCAGCGCGCAGGTCAACACGTTACTTACACGGCCGAAGCACAAGCAAGCTATTCGCATAACAAAACACCTTTGTGGCTCACAGCCAACAAATACGGCATGTCATCGGTAGACACCAAGAACGGCTATTTGCGCATGACCATCGAACGCCAGGCTGATGCCGACTCGGCCTGCCATTGGCGCTTTGGCTATGGGGCCGACATAGCAGTTGGCGCGCACTATCCGAGCAGCGGTTTCGTTCAACAGCTCTATGCCGACATCGACTGTCGTCTGGCGCGCCTTACCATAGGTGCCAAGCAGCACCCCATGCAACTTAAAGACAATGAACTGAGCAGCGGATCGCAAGCGCTGGGCATCAATGCACACCCCGTGCCTGCCGTGCGCCTGTCCATGCCACGCTACTGGAATATTTCAGGACGTGGAAATTGGTTGGGCATACGCGGCCACATCTCGTATGGACTGATGACCGACGACGATTTTATGCAGGACTATCTCAGAGGCACCAAAAACCGTTATGCTACACAGGTTTTGCTGCACACAAAGGCATTCTATTTGCGAGCAGGAAATGCCAAGAAGTTTCCCATCACCTACGAGGGCGGACTTGAATGGGCCACCCAATTTGGCGGCACCATATACAACGTAAGGCAAACCCCCATTAAGGCGGGGCACCATCTGAAGGACTTTTTCACCGTACTTTATGGCGGTGGAGCCGATGTCACCGATGGGGTTTATAGCAACGCCCTGGGCAACACGTTAGGCAGTTGGGTGTACCGTCTCAACTACCACGGACGCGGCTGGGGGCTCAGCATTTACTACGACCATTACTTTGAAGACCACTCGCAGATGTTCTACAATTATGGCTGGCGCGACGGCATGTGGGGACTTGAAGCACACTTGCCAAAAAATCCCATACTTGGAAAATTTGTGTACGAATACATCAAGACCACCGACCAAAGTGGCCCCATCTACCACGACCATACACCCGAAATTCCCGACCAAGTGAGCGGTAGTGACAACTACTACAACCACGGGCTGTACACGGGCTGGCAACATTGGGGCATGGCCATTGGCAACCCGCTCTACGTAAGCCCGCTTTACAAGGGCACACGAAATTTGAGCTTTATTGGCACACGTTTCAAGGCGCACCATCTGGGCTTTAGCGGCGACCCACTCCCCTGCCTGCACTACCGCATCATGATTACCCACGAACGCAACTTGGGCAATTGCAGCAGCGATTGGACCGAGGCACGCACACTGAACAGTCTGCTGCTCGAAGCTGCATGGTCACCCCTTCGCCTCGGACGCATCAACACCAGTGGCTGGACCGCCAAACTGGCTTTTGGACTTGACCGCGGCAGTCTGATTGGCCACAACACCGGTGCACAACTCACTATCACAAAAAACGGATTGATTACAAAATAGCCTCATGCACTTTCACACATTATATAACAAATGCAGCACACTTGCCATCACAGCGATTGGCCTGCTGCTCACCACAGCCTGCTCGCACGTGAGCCGTAATGGGCTGATTGACGGAAGATGGCGTCTGCACGAAATTCACAGCAAAGCCACACCAACAGATGCCTATTATACGGCACAGAAGAAGTATGTGCTTAATGACCGCATATACTGGTCATTTCAGCTCGATTTGCTACAAATAACCTCTGCCCTGGCACATAACGGGCAGACTAACAAAACCTTTGCCCGCTTTAACTATGAGGGTGACAAATTGGCTGTGTATAGCCCCCATGCCCACCTTTACGATCACGATATTCCCATTACCGACCCCAACATTTCATTAGAAAGTGTGGGCATCAGAGGCCACGAAGCCAATTTCCGCATTGTGCGCATCAATTCAAGCTCGCTCATTCTGTGCTCAGACATGGACAGTTTGGTTTTCAGAAAATTGCACTAAACGCGATTAAAGACATTGGTTGCCCGTTACATCTTGCTTCTCAACACAAAGAATATCAAGAAAAAAAACATTACCTTTGCAGGTATAATATACAAGGAAATACTTATGGCAAGATTCATCAACCCTTTCACTGATATCGGTTTCAAGAGAATCTTCGGACAAGAGGTATCCAAACCTCTGATTATTGATTTTCTGAACAGCCTGCTGCTCGGCAAGGAACACATCACAAGCATCACATTCCTTGACAAGGAGCAGCCTGCCCTATTTGAAGATGACCGATCGCTCATATACGACATATATTGCGAAACCGACAAGAATGAGAATATCATTGTCGAAATGCAGAACAAGTCTCAGCCTTATTTCAAAAACCGGAGCATATATTATGCCTCCGAAGCCATTGCAAGGCAAGGTGAGAAAGGGGCTGATTGGAAATACAATATAGATGCTGTGTATCTTGTTGCTTTCTTGAATTTCTGTCCGATGGATTTTAAGAAGGAGTTCAGAACCGATGTGGGACTGACTGACTTAAAAAGCAGTGAAATCTTCTCAGACAAAATTAGAATGACATTTATGCAGTTGCCTTTATTCAAGATGGAGGCAAATGAGTGTGAAACAAACTTTGATAAATGGATTTACGTTCTGAAAAACATGGAAACATTAACAAGATTGCCATGGGCTGCAAAAAGCGCCGTGTTCAAAAAACTGGAGCAAATTGCCGACGTTGCTTCTCTTTCAAGACAAGAGCGTATGAAATATGACGTGGGATTGAGAAAATACCGCGATACACTATCAGTGCTTGAAGGTGCTAAATTAGACGGGCTGGCAGAAGGCAGAGCAGAAGGCAGAGCACAAGGTATAGCCGAAGGCAGAGCAGAAGGCAGAGCAGAAGGCAGAGCTGAAGGCAGAGCTGAAGGCAGAGCAGAAGGCGCACAAAAGGAAAAGATTGAAACAGCAAAAAGACTTTTGGCTATTGGTGCAGACACCAATACCATAGCAATTGCTACCGGATTAACCACAAACGAAGTTGAAAGTCTGATAGGAAATTAAACGTCCTAATCTGCTGTCGGAACTTTGCGCAGCATAGATAACTAAATACAATTACTGTTTCTACTATTTGGCTGCTGAACCCACAATAGCCCCTGGGAGTTTTAACACAACCCCCAGGGGCTATTTTCATGAAAGCGCAGGCCGTGGTTCAACAAGTCGTGGTACATCAGCATCGAGGTGCTCAAAAACCACATGGCGCGCATCATGGGCAACGAGTTCAGCGGCGCCTTCGACACGCTGACGGAGCGAGAGAGGGGGTGACCTTTGGGCATACCCCCCCAGTTTGTTGCGCGGTAGTGATTAAAGCCATATCTTTGCAAAAAGAATATAAACACATTATATACACACTACGCAGCATGCTCATCATTTTCTGGTTATTAGTTGCATTCATTATATGTTTCTTTCTCTGCGCTTTCGTGATAGGTATCATTAAAGGTATTGAAATGACGCCCGATGAGTGGCGCGACTTTGTGGAGGACTACCGACGGGAGAAAAAGCAAAAGAAGGAGAGCAAACGACTATATAGGAGCATTGAAAGCCAAGCCTATGAGAAATACCCCGGGCCGCACAATTACTCAAAAAGGGAAGCCTACATCAAAAAGCACATCTAACCGTGCCGCGTGTCTTTTAACACCCGGTTAAGCCGTGTTACTTTTGGATTATCACACACCAAAAGTAACACGTTTTTTTTATGAATAACAACGACATCAAGACCGTAACCCTCACCATCAACTCGGAGCAGGCACAACGCAAGCTCGACGACATCAACCGCCGGCTGGAGCAGGCACGCATCAAGCGGCAAGATGCCTTTGACCGCGGCGACGGCAAGGCTCTGCAAGCTTACGCCAACAATACAACAGACCAAGGCTGAATACGTAGCAGACGATTAGCACACGAATTATAAAAGCGACAACTACACATCAACACCTTCAATGCGTAAGAGAAAACGTTTTGTACTAACCCCTGCAGCAAATCCCGTCAGCGTGCCGTCCAATCCGATAACACGATGACACGGCACTATAATACAAATGGAATTAGCTCCAATGGCCTGTGCTACTGCACGCACGCCATTGGAGCAACCCGCTGCACGCGCCACATCTGTATATGAGGTGGTCTGACCATACGGAGTGGCAAGCAGCGCGTTCCACACACGTTGCTGAAATGGTGTGCCGGCCATGGCCAAAGGCAAGTTAAACTGTACAAGGGCACCCGCAAACCAGGCGTCAAGCTCTTTGGCTGTTGCTTGAAGCAACGGGGTACTTCCACAAACATAACGCGCATTAAAGAAGTGCTGTATGCGCTGGTCGTTACGCCGACGATGCTTACCATTAGCCCAATCACACAAGCATAACTTGCCTGCATAATCGCCAAGTACCATCTCACCACATGGCGAATGATACGGCTGCGTAAATATTTGCGCTGCACTTTTCATTGAACACGTTTTTCAAAATGCTGAAAATCTTTGCGGTGCTTCCATGCGCCACCCCATACAAAGCCATGCTGACGGAACAAACGATAACATAGGTCATCGGTCGTTATCTTATACTTAAAACTACGCTGCCTGTTGGCATAGGGCCGTCCCTTAGCCGGACTTACCACCAAGGTGCCATCCTTACGGTGCCACACATATGGGTTGTAAAGCGGATTAACATCGACCGCTCGCCCCCAACTATGGTTTGACAGTTTTGACGAGCCAGCCACACGGCGGTAATTGAAGCAAGCCGTATTGTTGGCCGACATAGACCGCTCATCGTCGGCTCCATAATTGTCAATCAGCACCATGCGTTCTATAGGATAGTGCGCTTCATACAGCTGTTTGAAAATAGAAACTAAATCATTTGCCACAGACTGGTGGCAAACCATTTCACCAATTTGCGGCTTGCCATTGCCGTTATAATGCAACAAACGCAGGTAGCGCAAACTCGGCAATGGAATGGGGCAGTCAGCCTTATACGACAACCCCGACATACGCTTGGCCACCACGCTGTCAACCGCACACACCTCAAAGCATTTCTGCAAACCATAGGCCTGCACTGCCGCCTCACTTACCTCGCAGCCAGCACGCCATTGGCGCAGCAGTTTTATTTGACTTTCTATTGACAAATCACACGGAGTGCGAACAATTACTTTTGCAACACGACAAGTCTCCTCGCCAGACTTATTTGCTTGTTTACACGCCATGGCCGAGAGGGCTGTGGCAAGCAGACACGCACCTGTAAAAAAGCCACACGCACGACACATTTGTATATAGGTGTTCATCTTTCTTTTCTGCATAATATCACCTGTCTTGCCCCTTACACCGCTACACATTTCTCCGCACACGTAAGCAGTACCCAACAGGTCACATACCCATTATTTATTTGATGGTACAAACGATTCATAAGTGCCATTGCTGTAAAACACACGAATCTCTTTTATTTTACGCTCATCTTTGTCAATATTTATACCCATTGTAGCCATATTGCCATTACCGCGAGAGGGGATACGCTGCTCGCGACGAGGAGAAACGACACCCGCACGAGGTTCTACTGCGGCACGATTATGCACGTCAACCACATCAGGAGCCATCGCAAAGGGTGCATCAGTACCTGATACCCCTTCGACATTAGAGGTAGCAGACTCGAGCTGAACAATTTCGTTCGCTGTGCCCAATGCCCCATCCTCATCACCAGATAGGGTATGACTCGGGGCGCCATTTACCAACATCTCGCCCTCACCGAACATCAGCCAATTAACATTTATTTCGGGGAATGCTACATGCACTCCCATTACGTGTTTGTTCGTTGGATTGGTGCGCCCTGTCAGTATGCTTGACAATGATGCCGGTGAAATACCAAGCCGAGCGGCAAAATCCTGTTGCGACAATTTGGCATAATCCATAATAGATCTTATGCGTTCAATCATTGTTTCGTTCATATATATAATGTGTTTAATCATTACATGGAGCGAGGTCCCGGCTTATCTGCCTCGATGTTTTAGACTTTAGCTGCACAATTAACCATTTCGGTGTCTGAAAAATTGAACAATATTGCGCCACATTTTTTATGCGTTGCAAGACACACCTCCGAGCAAGGACTCAAAGCCAGGTGAAGGAGAAGGCACAAGCACAATGACTTAGTAAGCCTACTTGTAGTCCAAAATTCATACTTAACAAATCGGCACCCGCCATCAAGCCTTGAGGCCCGAAATGGCTTACCTAACATGGTGTGCAGAAGCGTTGGCATCACACTCGCTTCAACTAATTCATTTACAAAGATAAAAAATAAGGGTCAATTAAGCAACAGATCTGGTGCACAATCGTCAATTTACATTACACAATTCTTTATTCACGTTACCATATCTACAAATTTACACCTTGATATTGTGTTTTACATTATAATATCAAGAGCACACTACGCACTATTTAGCAAGCTAAAGTAATTATATCGCATTTTTTCTTAACTTATTGACTTACAACAGATTTCATACAGACATACCCCAATATAGCTGGCAATATACTATACATGCAACAAATCACTTCTATTTAATCAAGCATTTCGAAAGTACACGCGTGTTTTCATTGGTTTTCAGTATGTTACACTTAAAGTAAAGACTTGCATTTTTATAAATCTACAAAACCACTTTACATTCAAATGTTTATAGACATATATATTTATGAGTGTGACAAACGAAAAATCGTACACACCTACAAAACTGAATATTTTGCTTTGCAGTTTACATTACGAATGTTTGCAAATTGCATCTACACCGATAAATACTAATTTTGGTTTAATGTAAATTCTCGAACACAAACAAAGCCGAGAAATCCACCGTATTCCCATATCCGCACCAATGGCCATTTTCGCAGTTTTGACGCAACCACAGCGAGTTGATTTCAATACAAATGCTTGATTTACAATGAGTTACACACATTTTTGTCTACACAACGCATCATTCCATTTAGATTTACAGATACCACATATTGCTATACACATATTACAAATTGCACTATTAATGCGTTTTTTGAGCGCCAAGCGAGCCTTTTCTTTCGCTCAAATGGTCAAAATTTACATTTTCTACGCAACACGCCCGCACGCCATGCCATTAACAGGCCGTTTGAATGCCCAATTTGGCATAGTTGGGTATTTGTTTTTCTGGTGCGCAGAACCTGATTATACTCCTTCAAAAATATTGAAAAGCACCATCACCATAGCCCACTCTACACCACGTGCGCAAATCGGGCGCAATCTGGAAAATCAGGCATATTGAAAAACAGAACAATTATAGGACTCATTCCAACATCTCATGTTTCCAGCTGCCCCCGAGGCCCTACTGACAAGAAAAATCTCCCATACTTATAGAAGTCCCCTCCCCTCTTCCCTTACCGCCAAGCACACATGCCCACACTTTCTTAGACACGTGCCTACCCTACCCCCTACTGCAAACACACAAAACAGAGCGGCAGCCATGGGACATTTAATCCCACAACTGCCGCCCTGACAAGCTTTCATTTCAAGAACTACTGCTTGTTAGTGTAGTATAAAATATATTAACTCCTTCATCAAGTCACCATTCGACGTATGCGATCCTTCTGCCCCTTTCGACCGCGCATCGGTCCGTCGTATTTCGGCCAGGATTTGCATCACCTTCACTCCCGAATAGCTACGCATGGCAGGCAACACATTTTTCTCAACCTGCCACTCGGTTAAGCCAAGCCAAGTAGCAATACCTTGCTTCGTTTTGGTTGGAGCATAAAAGGCCACCATCAAATTTGCAAAATATTTGAACAGCGAAGCCAGTGTGCGTTGAATGGGATTATCTTTCTCATTTTCGTCAAAATATTTCACAATTCTGTTCACCTTTAGCACGTCCTTGCAGCCTATGGCGTCCTGCAGTTCAAAGATGTTATAATTCTTTGATATGCCGATATGCCTTTGCACCAATTCTATGCTTATCTGCTTTTCACCCTCGGGCAGCGACAACACCAGTTTGTCAAGCTCCGAAGCCATGCGGTTAAGGTCTGCCCCCACATACTCGCTCATCAATTCGGGAACCCCCGCCTGTGGCACCACCCTTTTACGCTGCAAATACGCACGAACAAATGGCGGCAACTGTGCGTCGCGCAGTTTGGCCGATTCAAACAGCACACCCTCTTTATTTATAAGGATTGCCACCTTTGTACGGCGGTCGAGCGTTCCATTTTTATGACAAAATACGAGTATCGTACTGGGTTGAATTTTGCGCAAATAATACTCCAAATGCTCAATATGCTTCAAGTTTTGCGCCTCCTTCACCACTATCACGAGATGCTGCGCTGCCATGGGAAATGCCTGTGCTGCGGTAATGATATTATCAATATCAGCCTCAGCCCCGAAGAAAGTCATCAAGTTGAAATCACGCTCTTCAGGTTTCAGCACAGCATTAACTATGAAGTCTGCCACATGGTCAATGTAATAGCTCTCCTGCCCCATCAAGTAATAAATGGGTTTAAGGTTGCCTGCCTGCACATCGCGCACAATTTGCTCGTAGGTCGGGCCTGTTGCCTTCTTCTTAAATCCGGTGTATCCTCCAGCCATTTTAAGTAGGTGTTCAAAGTTATTTTATACAATCAGTAAGTGTCATTTTCACATTGAATCGACTTTTCTGCCCCATATTGGAGCACACAAAGGTAAGTAATATTTTGTTCTTAGCTAACCCGTTGGCAGAATTAGTTACCCCGTCAGTCCGTTAACTTGTCAGCAAATCTGTCAACCAACTCTACCCTCTATTTTAGCACAAACACTTGCCCATATCTCAAGAAATGCCGAAATTAGCAATCGCCGTCCCCACATATAAGGAGGGCACTCTATCAACTATCCGTTGACAGTCTGTAGAAATAACGGGATAGCGGAATAGCGGAATAACGAATAGTCACACAAGCCCACCTTTTTCCTTACAAAATATTATGCCACAACAATATGTAAGCAACAACGCATCTACGTTACCCCACTCGCGGGTTTCTGTCAACCCATTCGGCCGACGCGCTCCGATACAACTTCAATACTACTAATAATATATATATGAATATAGCCAAGGCCACTTACTGTGTGAGAAGATTCTACACAACCCTCTTCGTCATACTATCAGTTCTTTGCCTTTCATGGCCACTGGCGTCAATGGCCAAGAAACGGGCTTTGCTCATCGGCATCTCCCACTACCCACAGACAACGAGAAACAATCCATGCACCTGGACCAATATCCATGGCAGCAACGATGTGCGTCTGCTACGAGGCACACTGCAAAAGCAAGGTTTCCGCATCACCACCCTTACCAATGCCCAAGCCACCGCCTCACACATAAGACGCGCACTCAAGCGGCTCTGCCAACAAGCAGCCAAAGGCGACATGGTAGTTATACACTTTTCAGTACACGGCCAACCATTTGAGGACCTCTCTGGCGATGAAGCCGATGGTTGGGACGAAGCCATTGTACCCTACGATGCGAAGAAATGCTACAGCCGTACATACACCGGACGATGCCACATCATTGACGACGAACTCGAGCGCTACATCAACAGTCTGCGCACCACGGTTGGCCCCCGTGGCTTTGTATACGTGGTGCTCGATGCCTGCCACATGGGAGGAGCAAGTCGCGACGAAAGCGAAACCGACTCTGCGGCCTGTGCGCGCGGCACCAACGTGGGGTTCTCGCCCAACGGCCGCACATACATACCACGCATCGACCGCCGCGGCCACTTCACGGTTAAAGCCTCACCCCGAATGGCTGGCGTGTGCTACATAGAGTCATGCCGTGCCTACCAAACCAACACCGAGATTTACGAACAAGGGCAATACTATGGTCCGCTATCGTTCTACATTAACCAAACCTTGCAACACACTCCCCTCACCCACAACCTGCAATGGGTGCATAAGGTGGTAGAAACCATGCAGCACGACAAACGACTGATTGAGCAAAATCCCGTAATTGAAACTGACCGATGAACCATACCATTAGCGACACCGACTATGTAGAACTAAGCACATTTGCCGAGGAGCAATGGCACAAGGTGCTGAATTATTTAGGCCGAACGTTCAATCTGCCGCGCGAGGATTGCCAAGATGTGTTTCAAGATGCCTTCATCGTGCTTTACGACCAAATAAACGAAGGCAGAGTACATGCCCAAACGTATACAAAGGCTGAACTGACCCAAGCGGCCTACAACATTCAACAAGGGCACAACGAGGGTGCCAAAGTATGTCTGGCATACAAAGCACAGGTGGAGGCTTCGAAAGCATGGACCGAAGGAATAAGGCAAAACTACTTATTCGCCATTCAGTCGCTGCTTGAATATTACAGCATGCAAAAGCGCTACACCGACGAGGAAGAACTGCTCAACCACGCCATAGCCTTGTATTACACACGCGACAGCATAACCAACAATCCGCAAACACGCGCACTACACACTATGCAGACACGCGTGCAGTTTGACAAGAAAAACTACGATGCCCTTATCGGTTATGCCAAGAAGGCATTCAACATGTACAATGCTGTCGGCGACCATGGCATTGACTACTGCATATTGTGTTGCAACACCAGCCTGGCGTATGTTGAGCAAGACGATGAACAACACGCCACACAGTATATTGACGAGGCATTTAACTGCCAACAAAAGCTCTCCGCCCAGTTCAACCTGTCAAAATACAGGGGCTACTACCCTATTCAAAACCAGCGCGGATATGTGTACCTAACCTTTGGCATGTACGAAAAGGCCATTGAATGCTTTAAGGACATTGTAGACAACGCCTCGCCCGACACTTTGGCTTCGGTCTATTATCTGGCAGCCAACAATCTGTCAACCTGCTATTTCATAATGAACCAACTCGACAAAGCCATCCCCCTGCTTGAGACCGTTAAAAAAGCCACGCCCACCCTGGCTTATACCGTAAGCCAAAACCTGTCCGTGGACTATGCACTGACGGGGAACGATAAAAAGGCACTCGAAAATCTCAGACAATTTAATGCCGAAGGCTATGAACAGACACTTGCCATTATTTCAAAGTTCTCTGAAATAGACCGCGAGGCCATGCTGAAGAAGCTATCGCAGGAGATGTCCGATTGCAACAATTTTGTGGTCAGATATGTGCCGCAGGCTGCAGTAGAGGCGTTCGACATCAATCTGCTCATGCGCTCTGCTTCACTGTCGGTAAACCGTATGGTTAAAGATTTTGCCAACAAAAGCAGCAAATGCAACGAGCTGGCACACCTCAGGCAGATGCTTGCCAAAGGACACATTTCGACTGCGCAATACGACTCCATTCACCATGCCATCATTGATATAGAACAGAACTTGCTGCGTGCCGACAATCAATTTGAGCTGACACTGAAAGCACAAACCGCCACATACGAAAGCACCAAACAGATGCTGAAGGCCGACGAGGCATACGTGCTTTATTGCAATTTGCCAACATTTGATGTTGAGGACGGCGAGCTGGCAAAAACGCTCCACTATGCTGCCTATATTGTACGTTCCCAACAAAATGATGGCCCAACCATGGTAGACTTGGGGCCATACGAGGACATCGACAGTCTGTTTTTTACCGCCACGCCCACAGCAGAGTATGCCGCCGAAACTTATGCCACCGGCAATGCGCAGCTTTTATACAACAAATTGTGGGCTCCGCTTATGCCACACCTAAAGGGGGCCAAGCGCGTTTACTACTCCACCACTGGCAATTTAGCCACGCTCAACTTCGATGCACTCATGCTACACAACAACAAGCGGTTAGGCGATGTAACAGAACTCACACTGCTTTCATCTCCGCTTAAAATAAAAAGCGCCACCAACGTCACCCCCATCATGAATGTTGTGGCCATGGGCTGCCCCGACTATGACATGACACCCCAGCAAATGGCCAAGACCGCCTCTCCCCACCATGTCATTCAACACGAGGACATCAGCAGCAAACTGGCTATGCGAGGCGACGACACACGCGGCAACTGGCAAGCCATTCCTGCCACGCGCAACGAAGTGGCCAACATTGCGGCCATCGCCCGTACCCAAGGTGCCAAAGTTTGCACATTTACCGACGCGCAAGCCACCGAGGAGGCTTTCAAAGCCCTGGACGGACATGCACCTGACGCACTGCACATTGCCACTCACGGATTTACCATAAGCACCATGCAGCAATACAACAATTCGCCATTTGCACAATCGCACACGGCATTTACGCCCAATGGCAACTATATGATGTGGAGCGGCCTTGTGCTTGCCGGTGGCAATAATGCTTGGCAATGCAAACCCTTGCCAAAGGGGGTGGAAGATGGCATACTGACAGCAGACGAAATTTCGCGTCTCGACCTGTTGCACACCCGGCTCGTGGTTCTCTCAGCCTGCGAAACGGCACGCGGCCACATTGACAACACCGATGGCGTGTGGGGACTGCAACGGGCATTCAAGCAAGCCGGTGCCGGCACCATTGTCATGACGCTTTGGAAGGTATCAGACGAAGCAACGTGCATGTTCATGACCGAATTTTACCGTCAACTTGCCAATGGCCTCAGCACGCCTCAAGCACTTAAACGCGCCCGAACCTACCTCATTGAGCAAGGAGCTACCGACCCCTATTATTGGGCTGCATTTGTAGCAATGGACTAAGAGCTAACTGTATATACAGAAAATCCGCGATGCCTAAAGTTCGGCATCGCGGATTGTCTGTATTTTATATATCAAACTATTGTTGTCTGGTAAAACATAAACGTGTGAACGGGCTCAAGCACCAAACGCTACCAAGCACCAAACGCTATCATTAAGCGCTATCACCAAACGCTACCACTAATGGGGGCGACGCGTCTCGCGTCGGGATAGAGATAGGAGGAAAATACGAACTCTGCTAAATAATGGCTGCATCTTTTCCCGACGCGAGACGCGTCCCCATTAGAGCTAGCGCTTAGTGGTTGTGCTTGATGCTTGAGTCCGTTGCCTGTTTACGTTCTACCTGACGCCAATAATTAAAATACCTGCGTCAGCTCAGACGCTCCGGTTACCATTACATTTTGGCTCAATCGCCCTCGTAATGCCAATCTTCGCGTTCTGTCTTTCTCTTTTTTCCCGTTGCGGTCTTGTCCTTATCAGTATTCTTCACTTTCAGACGCCACAAGTGGGTGTTCTCCTTTTCGTAAGTATTATAGAATACACGCGGTGAAATCTTTGTCCTAAAGGTCCATGTTCCAGAGGCATACACTCCAAAAGAGTTCTTGTGCAGGCAGTCCTCGTATTCATATTTCTTCGACAAAGCGTCCTCCGAATAGTTGGTAATACCTGCAAGCCAGAATTTATGGTTCCAGCGTATCAATTCCTTGCAGTCGGGTGTATAGCTGTAAGCAATAAGATTCTCTACAACAAGCGGCGAATTCGTTTCGTAAAATTTTACAGGTGCAGACTGCTTTTTGGGGAACATGTCGAAATTGCAATCAAGCAACAAGCCATTGTTTATTGCATACTTGCATTGTAGGCTCTTAGTAGTATGGGGAGGAATGCACACCACCTTGGGGCTGCGCACACGTTTAGCGCCCACTTGCACCTCTTCGTCTCTGTAATAATCATTTGAATAGCCGTTTACTATCACAAAGCATTCTGGCAGATATACGTAAATGTTGCGTTCGGTGTTATTCGTAATGTCAGAATTGAGGTTACCACCTTCACCCCACAAATCGTACTCTACACGGCAGTCGGCATTGGCCCCCGAGAATGGTTGATCGGTGTTATTTTCCGTACCAGGTTCCACCCACGACTGATCGGCCTGCATATTGCAAACTTGATAGTACCATTCTGACGATTTTGAACATGAACTCATGCCAAGGACCAGCATCAGTGCGAGCCCAGAATTTTGTAGCAACTTTTTCATAATAAATATAGTTTTAATAATGATGTTCTTCTCTTTATGCCGGAAAGCGTCAAAAGGTTAACAACCTCGATAATATTTTTTAGACAACATGGCCACATTTGTGGCGACAGAGTTAAATATCATGCACAAAAACAAACACAGTATCTATTATTAGTTGGATTATCAATACCATACCCTCTAAACGGTAGAAAAGAGATTATATGGATTCTATATAGATACGAACTGGCAAAGATTTAACGTATTCGACTTTCGATTACATCAAAATTACATAGATATGGATTGGATGGGGGCGTTTGAACCGACCGCATATTATGACAAAGCCGAAACAAAGAAGACCATGTAAGGGAGTGAATGATCAGCAGTCATTCCACATGTTATTTCCTCCATAATGGTTCCGTTTCCCATCCCTGCGGGAAGCCGAGAGCCTTTAAGTCTATTTCAGGAAACCGAATGAACAACCATGTTAGTTTAGACTGCATATCATTATTGGGGGATATAACAT
>ERZ1026846.274-NODE-274-length-40795-cov-7.000736_pt1 | contig 40795 bp, 34 predicted proteins | sample MGYA00380153_ERZ1026846 | MGnify/ENA primary metagenome ERZ1026846 (study PRJEB33269, sample SAMEA4719789) | human gut metagenome | biome: human-associated habitat; feature: organic feature; material: feces | place: Cameroon | collected 2013-10 ...
GGTCGTAGGCGGGGCGCTGGCCGGGGCGGCAGCCTCCCTCATCCTGCTGGCCCCTGCCCTGCCGTGGCCGGTGTCAGTCGGGTATCAGCTGGCCTCCGGGGTCGGCATCGTCCTGCTTGGCTATGGGTTTCCGGGCGGGCGGTGTTTTCTGCGGCTTCTGGCATGGTTCGCAGCCCTTCATTTTGCGCTGACAGGAGCCGTGCTCCTGCCCGGCGCACAGGCCAACAATTTCAGCATCTACCTTCCCCTCTCGCCGGGGCTGCTGCTGGTCTGCGCCGGGGGCGTGTATCTGGCTGTGCAGGGCATCCTGCGGTTTCTGGGCCGGAACGGCGGGCAGACGTTTCCCGTCACTCTGCAAATTGGCAGCGCATCCCTCCCGCTCCGGGCCTTCTGCGACACCGGTTTCTCGGTGCAGGAACCGCTTTCAGGCCGGGAGGTCGTACTCGTACGCTTTGCCGCCGTGCAGAACGCCCTGCCCGGCCCGCTGCGCACCTACTTATCCGCTTACTTCGCGACTCCTTCCACCCTGCCGCCGCCCGAACTCAGCCTGCGGTTCGTCCCCTGCACCACGGTAGCCGGACACTGCATCCTGCCCGCCGTCCCGGCCATACTGGCTTCGGCTCCGGCTCAGCCGCTCTATGCAGCCTTCTGTGACCTTCCGCCCCCGCCGGGTGGCTGGGAGCTGCTGATCTCGCCTGCCGTTGTGCCCGATGCTGCGTTCCGATGAGCCGTTGAACCTCTCAGTTGGCAGCACCCAAGAATCCCGCCCACAAAAAGGAGGCTTTTCGTTGAATCACCTGTTATCGTTTTTCCGTCGGCTGTACGTCCTGTTCGTCTGCCCCGGCGCCGCCCACTATGTTGCTGGGGCGCCCAGCCTGCCGCCGCCCCTGACGCCGGAGCAGGAAAAAGCCCTGCTCACCCGGATGATGGCGGGCGACCGCGCCGCGCGGGATGACCTCATCACCCACAACCTGCGGCTGGTGGTCTACCTTGCCAAAAAGTACGAAAACACCGGCGTCCCTGCCGAGGACATGATCTCCATCGGCACCATCGGGCTGATCAAAGCGGTCAATACCTTCACGCCGGAACGGAACATCAAACTCGCCACCTACGCAAGCCGCTGCATCGGCAACGAGATCCTGATGTATCTGCGCAAAAGTTCCAACCGCCGCCAGGAGGCCAGCATCGACGAGCCTTTGAATGTGGACGGCGACGGCAACGAGCTGCTTCTCTCCGACATCCTCGGCAGCGACGAGGATCTGGTCAGCCAGCGGCTCGAACAGAGCGCCGAGCGAGCCACCCTCCGGCAGTCGGTGGCCCTGCTCTCCCCGCGGGAGCGCCAGATCATGGAACTGCGGTTCGGGCTGCTGGACGGCGTCGAGCGCACCCAGAAAGAGGCCGCCGATGCCCTCGGCATCAGCCAGAGCTACATCTCCCGCCTCGAAAAACGCATCATCCGGGAATTGAAAAAGAAGCTGGAGGACTGAGCGGGCAAAAATTCCCACGCATGATTCCTCTGCCCACGCCCCATACTTCCGGTAACGTCAAAACGAAACCGGAGGGGCGCGGATGTACAACAAAGTCGAGCTCTGCGGGATGGATACGGCACAGCTGCCTGTCCTGACCGAAGCACAGAAGCGGGAGCTGCTGACGCGGGCCCATGCGGGCGACGCCGCCGCCCGCCAGCAGATGATCGAGGGCAACCTGCGGCTGGTGCTCAGCGTGGTGCAGCGGTTTGCCCAGCGAGGCGAGAATCTCGACGACCTGTTTCAGGTAGGCTGCATCGGGCTGATCAAGGCCATTGACAACTTTGATCCGGCCCAGAACGTGCGGTTCTCCACCTACGGCGTCCCGATGATCATCGGCGAGATCCGCCGCTTTCTGCGGGACAACAACGCCCTGCGGGTCAGCCGGTCGCTGCGGGATACGGCCTATAAAGCCATGCAGGCGCGGGAGAGGCTGGAAAAGCAGCTGGGCCGGGAGCCTACAGTGAACGAGATCGCGCAGCAGGCGGGCCTGTCCCGCCGGGAGGTGACGGCGGCGCTGGAGTCGGTGGTGGAACCGCTCAGCCTTGAGGAGCCGCTCTATACCGACGGCGGCGACGCCATGTATGTCATCGACCAGGTGCGTGACCCCGACGGCGAGGACAGCTGGATCAGCGGCCTGCAGTTCCGCGAGACCGTCGCGTCCCTGACCCCGCGTGAAAAGCGGATCATGGAGCTGCGCTACCTCAAGGGCGAAACGCAGATGGAGGTGGCGCGGGAGATCGGCATCAGCCAGGCGCAGGTCAGCCGGCTCGAAAAGGCCGCGCTGGAACAATTCCGCAGCAAATAGCAGCAAAAGCGGCGCACCCTTATATAACCTATATATAAGGATGCGCCGCCGCTCTTATTTTTTGCCGTATTTCCGGCGGGTGGCCGCCCCGCCCCGCAGATGCCGCTCGGCCTTGTTCCGGGCCAGCACTGCCTGCACCCGCTGGAATAAGTCGGGGTCCACCCGCCGCAGCCGGGACGAAACATCCTTGTGCACGGTGGATTTGCTGCACCCGAACGCCCGCGCTGCGGCCCGCACCGTTGCGCTGTTTTTTGCGATGTACTCCCCCAGCAGTGCGGCCCGCTGTTCCGGTTCCACTTTCATGCCCTGTCCCCTCCTCCGCAAGACTCCTTGGTAAAAAATATGAGGCGGAGGGGCGCAATATGCCCGCCGGGGCTTGACTTTTGGCGTTGGACGACTATACTGGGAGACGGACATGAAAACAGGGGCGCCGAAAGGCTGAGATCCGCACACTGCGGAGTACCCTTGAACCTGATCCGGGTAATGCCGGCGTAGGTAGTTTGCGAAATGTTCCCATCTTTCACAAACGAAGCCTCTACGCCTGCTGATCGCAGGCGTATTTTGTTTTTGTGTACTATATTTTAGAGGAGCGAATCCAAAATGTCGAATTCCTATTCCAAGACCCGCATTCTGGTGGAGTGCGCCCTGATGGTTGCTTTGTCCACCGTTTTGAGCATGATTCAAATCCCGCTCATGCCCCATGGCGGTTCGATTACCCTGTTCAGCATGGTGCCTATTCTGGTAATGAGCTATCGCCATGGTGCAAAGTGGGGCGTTATGACAGCCTTTGTCAACAGCCTGATTCAACTTGTGCAGGGCCTTGGCAATCTGGCATACTGTCAGACCCTCACAGCGCAGGTCGGCTGTGTGCTGCTGGACTACCTCTTGGCTTTTACGGTTCTCGGTTTTGCTTGCCTGATTGCAAGGCCCTTTCGCAACCGCACCGTAGGTGTCGGTGTCAGTGCCTTTGTAGTGTGCCTGTTACGTTTCCTGTGCAGCTTTCTGTCCGGTTACATCGTCTGGAAGGACTACGACTACGCTTTCAGCTGGATGACTGAGATTGGTTTCCCTGGAATCTCCAATATGAGCGTGGATGGTCTGTGCTGGCTGTACAGCGCCGTATACAACGCCACCTACATGCTGCCTGAAGCCATCCTGACCACTGTCCTTGTTGTGGTCCTGATTCGTATCGCTCCGCAGATCTTCGACCGCCAGTACACCAAAGCCTGATTTTTCACGCACCATCGCGCCCCGGCAGGTCCACCGCCCGCCGGGGCGCTTTTTTCTGCAAAAACTTCGCAGGAAATTCGAAAAAAGTGTTGACAGCGTCCCTTCCTGCTGGTATAATAATTCATGTCGCAAGACACGAAACCAGACATGTGGGGGATTAGCTCAGCTGGGAGAGCGCTTGCATGGCATGCAAGAGGTCAGCGGTTCGATCCCGCTATTCTCCACCAAAAAAGCACTGTACTTCGTAGGAAGTATGGTGCTTTTCCTTTTACTGAAGCCGATTTTTTGGAGCTGCATTGCTTCGCCTGCACCGTTTTCAGGTTTTTGCAGGCGGTTTCGATACAACCCCCAACGTTTGACGTTACACCGTTTTCCAAAAACGCCGAGGACGCCTCCCACAGTGGAAAGGTTCCTCGGCGTTCTTCATTTCATGTTTTTTGATGATCCGGCCAACTGCAGCGCAGCTGCTTACAGCCACTGTTTCAGCACGTCGTTCAGCTTATTCAGGTCCAGCGGTTTGGCGATATGTTCGTTCATGCCGGTGTTCTTGGCCAGCTGCACGTCCTCGGCGAAGGCGTTCGCCGTCATGGCGATGATGGGCACTTTGCCCCGGCTGCCGGGAAGGGAACGGATCGCCGCCGTTGCTTCGTAGCCGTTCATGACCGGCATCTGGATGTCCATCAGGACGAGGCTGTACCAGTTTTCCGGGGCCGCCGCGACCTTTTCGACGGCGATCTTTCCGTTTTCGGCCGTTTCGACCGTCACGCCGGTCATGCCCAGGATCTCGGTCGCGATCTCGCGGTTCAGGTCGTTGTCTTCCACCAGCAGGAGCCGCTTGCCCGTGTAGTCCGTTTTTGCAAAGTCTTCCAGATAATTCCGGGCGTTTTTCTCTTTCTTGCCGGAGGTGAACTGCCGCAGAGTCGCCGTCAGGCGGGAGCGGAACAGCGGTTTTGCCATAAACGCATCCACGCCCGCCGCTCTGGCTTCTTCCTCGATCTCGCTGAACTCGAAGGAGGTCAGGATGATGATCGTGACGTCCTCCCCGACGCATTCCCGAATCCTTCTGGCCGTTGCGATGCCGTCCATCTCCGGCATCTTCCAGTCCAGGATCACCGCAAAATAGTCGCGGCTGGTCTCATGCCGCGCCGCGCAGCGTTCCACGGCTTCCTTGCCGGTCAGAACCCATTCGCCTGCGATGCCGATCTCCCGCAGGGTCTCGACGGTGCTTTCGCAGCAGGTCTGGTCGTCGTCCACGACCAGCACCGGCAGGTCGAATAGCTCTTTTTCCTGCTCTTTCTCGTCTTCCTGCAATTTCAGATAGACCGTGACCGTGATCTTCGTGCCCTTGTTGGGGGCGCTTTCGACCTGAATGTCGCCATTCATCAGGTTGACGATGTTCCGGGTGATGGCCATGCCCAGACCGGTGCCCTGCACCTTGGTCGTCCGGTGATCGTCCGCCCGGCTGAACGGCTCGAACATGATCTTCTGAAATTCCGGCGTCATGCCGATGCCGTTGTCCTCGATGGAAAACTCGTAGCAGCCCAGCTCCGAGAAGCCGTTCGGTTTTTCCTTGATCGTAAGGGTGATGTTTCCGCCATCCGGGGTGTACTTGACGGCGTTGCTCATCAGGTTCACAAAGACCTGCTGGATGCGCAGGCTGTCGCCGCAGACGGCCTCGTGCTCGATGTGCTCCACGTGGACTTCGAGCTGATGGTGGTGCTCGTCGATTGCCGGTTTTGTGAGGGTGAGCAGGTTATCAACCAGCTCCGGCAGGCTGAAATCCTCCTCGGCAAGGCTCATCCGCCCGCTCTCGATCCGGGCCATGTCCAGCACTTCGTTGATCAGGCCCAGCAGATGGCGGCTCGCCTTAGTGATCTTGCCAAGGCATTCGACGACTTTGTCCTGATTTTCGATGTTGGCCCCCGCAATGGCCGTCAGGCCCACGATGGCGTTCATCGGCGTCCGGATGTCGTGGGACATATTGGAGAGGAAATCCGTCTTGGCGTGGCTTGCGTTCTCGGCCGCCCGGTACGCTTCCTTCAGCGCCTTGTGGGATTCGATCTCGGCCTTTTTCTCCTGTGACACATCCATCGACGCCAGCAGAACTTTGACCAGCTTCGTGCCGTCCCACTCCAGCGGGATGAAGGACGCGATCTTATAAGTGTTTTCGTCCAGCGAGCAGTATTCAAATTTGTAGATGTCGTTCTCGCACTGCAAATTCCTGCGGATATTTTCCGGCGAGATTCTAGCATCCAATGCGTCCAGCGATTCCAGTGTCTTATACTTTGCAACGACCTGCTCCACAAAGTCATGGTAGGTTCCGGTCGGCGCATATATCATTCCACCTTGCAGGTTATAGAACCGATAGCGGTCATTTTCCAGATCGCAGACGACGAAGCGGTCCAGCAGGCGCACCATGCTCTGGATCAGCAGCTCCATGGATGCGTTGTCCGAAGCCATCTGCATCCGCTGTGCCGTCTCGGCTTTGGACTCTGTGATGTCCCGCAGAAAGATCATCGCATAGTCCGAGTCCCCGATCTCGCCGCGCATGACCACATTGCTGACCCATCGTTCCTCCCCATTCAGAACGATGCGGCACTCCTGACGCAACTCCGTCTCAAGCCCCTTCAATTTTTCTGTGATGTAGGCGCGGTCGTAGAAATCCGTGACCTTCTGTTTGTCCGGTTCGACCACATAGTTGTCCACAAAGAATTTGATCAGCTCGTCCCATGTCTGGCTCTGCTCAAAGGCCGTCATCAGGGAGGCCTCCACCTTGAAGGTATCAAAGGTGTTCTGTTCCAGATTCACATAATATTCGCAGAGGTTCGCGCTGGTGAACGCGCGGTGGAACGCTGCCGCCCGCTGCGCCTGCATCCGGCTTTGCTTTTCTTCCTCAATGTTGTAGATGATGCCGGTGATGCGGCTGGCTGTGCCATCCAGACGGCGGATCACTTCTGCCGAGGCCCGGAACCACTGGTATGGGCCGTTTTGCAGCTTCAGCCGGTACTCCACGCTGAACTTTGTGGTGTTGGTCTTGTCGGCCACCGTTTCCAAAAGCAGCGTCATCACCCGGTCTTTGTCCTCCGGGTGCAGAAGCTCCGACCACGCATCCAGCTGGTTCGGGAAATCCAGAGCGTCATGGTACCCTAAGATCTGCCGGAAGGCATGGCTCCAGTTCGCACGGACGATCTCGCCTTTTTCATTGCACTCAAAATTCCACAGCGCCGAGTGGATGGACTCATTGACCAGCGCAAGGTCTTCATACGCCCAGTTTACCTGCACCGACAGCACCCAAAGCGGCCTGCCGTCCGCGTCCACGGCTTCTTCCTTATAAAGGCGCGCGTAGACCGGTGCCCCATCGGCTGTGAGGATCTGGCCCTCCCCTGCGCCCCGGATCTGACGAAAGCGCTCCGGTTCGAGGAAGCTGACGTTTTCCCCATAAAACAGGTTCTTCAGCGAACCCTTCGTCCGCTCCATCAGGGACGCATAGCTGTGGTTCAGGTTATGCAGCAGCAGTTCGCTGACCGACAGGATCGGCAGGCCCGCATCATAGTACCCGGTCACGGTCCCGACGCCGCCATTCTGATGGATCGTGTTCTGCATCGCCTGAAGCACGTTCTCTCCCAATTTTTCCGTATCGGATGTATAGATCTCATCCGTAAGTCGATTATTAAACTTCATTTTCATCCTCGCACATGTTCGAATCTGCCGTGCGTTCCGGCCTCGCCAGATGGCATACAATAACAATTATAGTATACAACCGTCCAGTCACCCGTTCAAGCCATTTTTTCAATAAGGCAAACCTTTCTCCGGTGCCCCGCGCTCCCCCCATTTTTCGGACAGATTGCAACAAAAGTCCGGCAATTTCCGCAAAGGGCTCCATTTTGCATCGCTTTTTCCTAAAAATACGTCAAGCTTCCTTGCAATGCCGTTGTCGGGGTGGTAGAATGGTCTTATGTCTCGATCGTGCTGCGCCTTTTTTTCCGGCTCTCGAACAGCTTTTTGCCAGAGTGCCGGGCAGGCCGCACGCAGGGGGCGGCGGCGTCATTCCCGTGGGGTGGGCTGTATCATCATACAAGAATCCGGGCCAGCCCGCTGCACTGCGGCGGCTGGCAGCGGGCCGTGAGGAAGAGGAACATAAAAAATGAAGAAGAACACACTGCGCAGCCTGTTTGCCCTGCTGACCGCCCTGGTGATGGCAGTCTGTCTGCTGACCGGCTGCGGCGCAGCGGACACCGAGCAGGTGGAAGCACAGGAAGACGCCGAGACCATTCAGGTGTATCTGTGGACCACCAGCCTGTACGACACCTACGCCTCCTACATCCAGGCCCAGCTGCCGGACGTGAACATTGAGTTCATCGTCGGCAACAACGATCTGGATTTTTACAAATTTTTGCAGCAGAACGGCGGTCTGCCGGATATCATCACCTGCTGCCGCTTCTCGCTGCACGATGCAGCGCCCCTGAAGGACAGCCTGATGGATCTTTCCACCACCAACGAGGCGGGTGCCGTCTACAACACCTACCTCAACAGCTTCAAAAATGAGGACGGCAGCGTGAACTGGCTGCCGGTGTGCGCCGACGCCCACGGCTTCGTGGTCAACCGCAGCCTGTTTGCGCAGTACGACATCCCGCTGCCGACCGATTACACGAGCTTCGTTTCGGCCTGTCAGGCATTTGAGAAGGTGGGCATCCGCGGCTTTACCGCCGATTACGCCTACGATTACACCTGCATGGAAACGCTGCAGGGGCTTTCTGCTGCCGAGCTGACCACGGTGGACGGGCGCAAGTGGCGCACCGCTTACAGCGACCCCGCCAACACCACGCGGGTCGGGCTGGACGACACCGTCTGGCCGGGTGCTTTTGAGCGGATGGCGCAGTTCATTCAGGATACGAACCTCACGGCGGAAGACCTGGACCGGACGTATGACAACGTGACGGGGATGTTCCGGAACGGCGAACTGGCCATGTACTTTGGCAGCTCCGCCGGCGTCAAGGTGTTCCAGGATGAGGGCATCGACGCCACCTTCCTGCCCTTCTTCAGCCAGAACGGCGAACAGTGGATCATGACCACCCCCTATTTCCAGGTAGCGCTGAACCGTGACCTGGAGCAGGACACGGCCCGCCGCGAAGCGGCCATGCGGGTGCTGCACGTCATGCTCTCCGAAGAGGCACAGAACCGGATCGTCGCGGAGGGGCAGGACGTGCTGAGCTACAGCCAGAACGTCCCCCTGCGCCTGACCAACACCATGAAGGATATCCGCTCCGTGGTGGAAGAAAACCACATGTACATCCGCATCGCGTCCAACGATTTCTTTGCCGTCTCTCAGGACGTGGTCTCCCAGATGATCGCGGGCAAGCTCACGGCAAAGCAGGCCTATCAGGCGTTCAACGCCCAGCTCCTTGCGGACGAGGAGCCTGCTGCGGCCGAAGTCGTGCTCACCTCGGCGAAGCGCTATTCCAACGTCTTCCACAAAAACGGCGGCACGGCCTCCTTCTCGGTCATGGCGAACACCCTGCGCGGCCTTTACGGCACCGATGTGCTGCTCGCCGCCGCAAACAGCTTTACCGGCAGTGTGCTGCAGGCCGACTATACCGAAAAGATGGCAGCTTCCATGATCATGCCCAACGGTCTGCGGGCTTACCAGCGCACGATGACCGGCGCAGAGCTGAAGGAGACCGTCCGCGCCTTTGTGGAAGGCTGCGAGGGCGGCTTTGTGCCCTTCAACCGCGGCTCCCTGCCGGTGGCCAGCGGCATCGCGGTGGAAGTCCAGGAGAACAGCGGCAGCTACACCCTGACCGGCATCACCCGCAACGGCCAGCCGCTGCGGGATGACGACACCGTGACCGTGACCTGCCTGGCCACGGCCCAGCAGATGGCACCGCTGCTTGCCGGCGAGAACGGCGCGTTTACGTGCCTTGACACGCCGGTCAAGCAGGCCTGGCGCGAGGCTCTCTCCGGCGGCGGCGTGGTGCTTGCCGAGCCGGAACATTACATGACATTGAGGTGAGCGGAATGGCCGAAGAAACACAACGACCCAAACGAACCTGCCACGTCCGGCAGAAATGGCTCCGCGCCGCCGTTGCCATCCTCCTGCTGGTCTTGCTGGTGACCGGCTTCTGCACCCGGTATATCGCGTTCGTGTCGCAGACCATCTATCAGGAAAGCACCTCGCACTTGCAGGAGGTGCTGCATAAATCCAACAGTATGCTCAGCGAGATGGTGCGCAAAAACGTGAGCTATCTGCATCTGTACAACGGATTTCTGGAAAGCACCTCGGACGAAGCAGAGATCCAGGCCTATATCGAAAAAGCGCAGCAGGACATCGGATTTGCCGGCTTCTACTTCCTTTCCTACGACGGCAACTACATGACCGTGACCGGGGAGACCGGCTACCTTGGCTTGCAGACAAATCTGGACGAAAAGCTCGCCGATGGCGAGGATATCGTGATGAACGCGGCACTGCCCGGCAAGCCCCAGATGCTCGTGTTTGCCTGCCCCAAATCACATGGCATCTACCGGGGCTTTGCCTACGATGCCGTTGCCATCTCTTATTATAATGATGCGGTGTTGAAGCTGCTGGACAACTCTGCGTTTCAGGGCAACGCCAGCAACTATGTGATCTACCCGGATGGGCGCGTGCTCATCGACAATTCCGTAAACCGCACGGAAACCATCTACAACTTCATTGCGATGCTGCGCGACCACTCCGACCTGACCGAGGAGGAGATCCTTGCGCTTTCGGATGCTTTTGCGCAGGGCAGCAGCGGAAACATGAAGGTAACGCTGGGCGACACCAGTTATTATCTGGTCTATGAGGGCACGGCGGTCCACAGCTGGACGATGGTGGGGCTTGTGCCGGTCAGCATCGTCAACGCCAGCCTGGACAAGCTGTGGCTCCATACGTTCCAGATCGTAACGGGCATCGCCGCCGGTCTTGCCGCCGCCATCATCCTGCTCATCCTGCGCCGGAACCGCACCACCCTGCACCGGAAGAATACCGAGATCCTGTACCGCGACGAGCTGTTCCAGAAGCTCTCGCTGAACGTGGACGACGTGTTCCTGATGCTGGACGCAGAGACCTCCAAGGTGGATTACGTCAGCCCGAACATCGAGCGCCTGCTGGGCATCCCGTGGAAAGAAGTCCGCCAGGATGTCCTTGTGCTGAACAGGCTGCACCCGAAAGGCTCCCCGGCGTACGGCAAAAACTTTCTGGAAGGGCTTCGCAGCGGGGAACAGCGCGAATGGGACTACGAGTACGAACATCAGGAGACCAGGGAGCGCCGCTGGTTCCACGACATCGCCATAGGCAGCGAGGTAGAGGGCCGAACGAAGTACATCCTGGTGCTGTCGGATCGCACCGCCGACAAACAGGCGAATCAGGCCCTCTCGGAGGCCGTTGCGGCCGCCGAGACCGCCAACCGTGCCAAGAGCACCTTCCTTTCCAATATGTCCCACGATATCCGCACCCCCATGAATGCCATCATCGGCTTCACCACACTGGCGGTCAGCAACATCGACGACAAGGAGCGGGTGAAGGATTACCTTACCAAGACCCTCGCTTCCAGCAACCACCTGCTCTCCCTCATCAACGATGTGCTGGACATGAGCCGCATCGAAAGCGGAAAGCTCCATCTGGAAGAGACCGAGGTCAACCTCTCGGATGTGCTGCACGACCTGAAGACCATCGTCAGCGGGCAGATCCACGCAAGGCAGCTGGATCTGTATATGGACGCCATGGATGTGACCGACGAGGACGTCTACTGCGACAAGACCCGGCTGAACCAGGTGCTGCTGAACCTGCTGTCCAACGCCATCAAGTTCACCCCGGCGGGCGGCATGGTCTCGGTGCGGGTGCGGCAGCTTGCGGGCCCGATGCACGGCTGCGGGCAGTATGAGTTCCGCGTCAAGGACAACGGCATCGGCATGAGCCAGGAGTTTGCTCAAAGGATCTTTGAACCCTTTGAGCGGGAGCGCACCTCCACGGTCAGCAAGATCCAGGGCACCGGCCTTGGCATGGCCATCACCAAAAACATCGTGGATATGATGGGCGGCACCATCGAGGTGCAGACAGAGCAGGGCAAGGGCACCGAGTTCATCATCCGTGTGCCGCTGCGCGCACAGGCGGAACACCGCCCGGTGGAAAAGATCACCGAGCTGGAGGGCCTGAAAGCGCTGGTGGTGGACGACGATTTCAACACCTGCGACAGCATGACCAAGATGCTGGTCAAGGTGGGGATGCGCTCGGAGTGGACCCTCTCCGGCAAGGAGGCCGTGCTGCGCGCACGGCAGTCCATCGAGATGAGCGATGCCTACCATGCCTACATCATCGACTGGCGTCTGCCGGATATGAACGGCATCGAAGTCACCCGCCAGATCCGCAGCCTGAACGACGACACCCCCATCATCATCCTGACCGCCTACGACTGGTCTGACATCGAGGTGGAGGCAAAGGCCGCCGGTGTGACGGCGTTCTGCTCCAAGCCCATGTTCCTCTCCGACCTGCGTGAGACCCTGATGAGCGCCCTCGGCCAGAAACGGACGGACGCCGCGCAGGAGCTTCTGCCCGAAAAAGAGGAACACTTCAAGGGCCGCACCATCCTGCTGGTGGAGGACAACGAGCTGAACCGCGAGATCGCGCTGGAAATTCTGCGCGAGTACGGCTTCCAGGTCGATACGGCCGAAAACGGCGCGGTGGCGGTGGAAAAAGTCCGCACCAGCGCACCGGGCCGCTACGATCTGGTGCTGATGGATGTGCAGATGCCGGTCATGGACGGCTACACCGCCACCCGGCAGATCCGCGCTTTGGAGGACCCGGCGCTGGCCGGGATCCCCATCCTCGCCATGACGGCCAACGCCTTTGACGAAGACCGCCGCAACGCACTGGCAAGCGGCATGAATGGCTTTTTGTCCAAGCCGATCATCGTCGGCGACCTGGTGCAGGAGCTGCGCAAGATCTTATAAGATGCGCGCTCCCCTTTCCCGCCGTCTTGACAAGCCCGGCACATCTGGTACAATACAACAAAGGCTCTGCGGCAGCCCCTTTACAGCTTGCGGCCGTACACTCCGGGAAAGGAACTTCATCATGGATTCGAACACCAAACGCTCTCTGCTCGTCACCGTTGTGGGGGTAACACTTTTTGTTGCACTGCTGCGGTTTTCGGATGTGCTCGCCTTTGCGGCACGTCTTGTGGATCTGGTGCTGCCCATTCTGGCGGGCGGCATCCTGGCACTTTTCATCAACGTGCCCATGACCGGGCTGGAAAAGCGGCTGAAGCAGCTGTTCCGCAAGGCTAAAAAGCAGCCGCCGGACAAGACCCTTCATCTCCTCAGCTTTTTCCTCACGCTGGTCGGCATCGTGCTGGTGCTGGTGCTTGCGCTGACCCTGCTGGTGCCGGAACTGGTCAAATCGTTCCACAGCCTTTATCTGCAGATCGAGTCGAACATCCCCCGCTGGACCGCCTACCTCAGCGCACAGGACGCCGACATGGGCTGGCTGATGCACTGGCTGGAGGGCATCAACTGGGAGCAGCTGCTCCACAAAGCCGCCGACAGCATCGACAAGGTGCTGGTCAATGCGGTGGGTGCCGTATCCGCCACAGTGAACGTCATCGTGACGGCCTCCTTCGCCCTCATCATCTCCGTCTATCTGTCGCTTGGGACGGAGAGCCTTGGCCGACAGGCCCATACGCTGGTGTGCGCATATCTGAAGCCCCGCCACGCCGCCGGGCTGCTCCGGTTCTGCCGCCTGTTCCGGCAGTCCTTCGCCAATTTCCTGACCGGCCAGTGCAGCGAGGCGGTGATCCTCGGCGTTCTCATGGCCTTTGCATTCTCCGTTTTCCAGCTCCCCTACGGCAGTCTGGTGGGGATGCTGACCGCCATCTGTGCCATCATCCCCTATGTGGGTGCCCTCATCTCCTGCGTGGTCAGCGTGTTCCTTGTGCTGCTGGTGGACCCGATGCTGGCGGTGCGCTGCCTCATCGTTTACCTCGCGGTGCAGTTCATCGAGAACCAGTTCATCTACCCCCGTGTCGTGGGCAAATCCGTCGGGCTTTCGCCGCTCTACACCCTGATCGCCGCCATGATCGGCGGCAACCTCTTCGGCATCCTCGGCATCATCTTCTTCATCCCGCTGACGGCGGTGGTCATCGAGCTTGTGAAAGAGGACGCCTGCCGACGCCTGCAAGCCAACGGGAACCCATCATGACCCCCAGCCCCCCGGAATGCGCCCGCCGCGTTCCGGGGGCGTTTTTGTCGGCCCGGCCCTGTTTGCCGGGTTTCTTTTTTCTTGCCTTTTCCCCCGGTGTGTGCTATACTTTTCCTCGAACTGAATAGAAAACAGCAGGTGCGTTCCGCCCATGCCTCCGGGCAGCGGCAGGAACGTTAAAAGGGAAGCGGGTGCAGATCCCGCACGATCTCGTCACTGTGATAAGGGAGTCTACTGTCCGGGTGCTTTGGGCACCGGCCACTGAACCGTCCGGTCTGGGAAGGCGGCAGCAGGCGTTGAACTTTCAGTCAGGAAACCTGCCCGCTGTTGGTACGGGGGCATCTGCCCCAGATCACGAGGAATTGGTTGTACCAAAAAGCCCGAACCACTGTAAGGGGTCTTTTTGTTTTGCCGTCCCGCAAGCAAAAAGGCCCTTTTTTCGTTGTTCGGGTCCTCTTTCCTGTGCCCTTCTGTTCAGCGCCGCAATGTTTCAGACAGGAAAGGAAGATCACACATGAGAAAACGCACTCTCCACAAGACGGCGGCCGCCCTGACCGCCCTGGCACTCTGCGCCGGTGTTCTGACCGGCTGCGGCGGGGCCGCAAGTTCCACCGCTGCCTCCAGCACGGCAGGCTCTGCCGCTGCCAGCAGCGAAGTTTCGAGCGAGGAGGCCGATGAATTGGCCGCAAAGAATGTCGCAGACCTGATCGACGCCATCTACGTGCAGGAGCGCACCGATGACACGGACGCCCAGTGCGCTGCCGCCAAGGCTGCCTGGGACGCCCTGACCGACGCCCAGAAGGAGCTGGTGGAAGGCGAAGAGGCCGACCCCGACTACTTTGGCCGCGACACCGGCGATGCCTCCCAGGATGACCCCCGCAACGCGGACGACATCGGCGAGAACGAGCTGCTGGTCGTCAGCTTCGGCACCTCCTTCAACGCCAGCCGCGCCGCCGACATCAAGGGCATCGAGGATGCTCTGCAGGCGGCTTATCCGGACTGGTCTGTCCGCCGCGCCTTCACCGCTCAGATCATCATCAACCATGTCCAGGCCCGTGACGGCGAGAAGATCGACAACATGCAGCAGGCCATGGACCGCGCTGTGGCCAATGGCGTGAAGAATCTGGTCGTCCAGCCCACCCACCTGATGCACGGTGCCGAGTACGACGAGATGATGGAGATGATCGACAGCTACCGCGACAAGTTCGAGTCCGTCGCGGTGGCCGAGCCCCTGCTGGGTGAGGTCGGCGCAGACGCCGCCGTCATCAACTCCGACAAGGAAGCCGTCGCCAAGGCCATCACCGCTGCTGCCGTGAAGGATGCCGGTTTCGACAGCCTGGATGCCGCCGCTGCCGAGAAGACCGCATTCGTCTTCATGGGCCACGGCACCTCGCACACCGCAAAGATCAGCTACAGCCAGATGCAGACCACCATGCAGACCCTCGGCTATGACAATGTCTTCATCGGCACCGTCGAGGGCGAGCCGGAGGAGACCGCCTGCGAGAACGTCATCGAGGCCGTCAAGGCTGCCGGTTACACCAAGGTCGTTCTGCGCCCGCTGATGGTCGTTGCCGGTGACCATGCCAACAACGATATGGCCGGTGCGGATGACGACTCCTGGCTGAGCCAGTTCAAGGCTTCCGGTGCATTCGAAGAAGTGGACACCCAGATCGCCGGTCTGGGCGAGATCTCCGACATCCAGCAGCTCTACATCGCACACACCAAGGCTGCGATCGAATCCCTGAACGGCTGATATCGTGTGCCCCAATGCCCGAAGGGAGTGATCTTTTCGGGCATTTTTTATGGAGGATGCCCCCGCATGAGGAGGCACCCTCCCCCCATGGGCAGTTCTCTGCCCGCTCAAATCTGATCGCGAGGTATTTTGATCTATGCACTGCAAACAGTTTCTTTCCCTTTCCGTCGCTTCCCTGCTGCTGGCTGCTGCCCTGACCGGCTGCGGGGCGGCCTCTTCCACTGCAAGCTCTGCCGCAGGCTCGGAGGCCGCTTCGTCCGTGGCCTCCTCTGCTGCTGCATCCGAGACCGCTGCCGCCGCTCTGCCGGACGGCGTCTATACCGCCGAATTTGACACCGACAGCGGCATGTTCCACGCGAACGAAGCCTGCGATGGCAAGGGCACCCTGACGGTCGAAAACGGCACGATGACCTTCCACGTCAGCCTCGCTTCCAAGAAGATCGTCAACCTGTACGTCGGCATGGCCGCAGACGCCGACGCCAACAAAGCCGACTGGCTGCTGCCCACCACCGACACCGTCACCTACTCCGACGGCACCTCCGAAGAGGTCTACGGCTACGACATCCCCGTCGCCGCCGTGGACGAGGACTTCCAGCTGGCTCTTCTGGGCACCAAGGGCAAGTGGTACGACCACACCGTCAGCATCCGCAATGCGGAACCCAAGGCGGAAGCGGCTGCTGAGACGCCCGCCGACGGCGAATACAACGTCCAGGTCGTGCTGGAAGGCGGTTCCGGCCGCGCCACGGTGGACAGCCCCGCTGCACTGACCGTGGCCGACGGCAAGATGACCGCCACCATCGTCTGGAGCAGCCCCAACTACGACTACATGATCGTGGACGGCGAGAAGTATCTGCCCACCAACACCGAGGGCAACTCCACCTTTGTGATCCCCGTTGCCGCGCTGGGCACGCCTCTCTCCGTCACGGCCGACACCGTGGCCATGAGCACCCCGCACGAGATCGAATACACCCTGACGTTCACGCTGGAGTAACGGCTCCCCCTTTGTGGGGCAGCTGTTGTCCGCGCACCTTCGAAGGCGCAAGGCTGATATCATGAAACTGACCAGACAACAATTCTTAAAAGCGCTCCCCGCCTCTGCGCTTCTGCTGGCGGGCTGTGCGGCAAAGCAGACGGCCCCGGCCAACACGGAGGCGCTGGTGTTCGACCACGCCTATCCGCTGGACTACGCCCGGCAGTTCACCGCCGACTGCTACGAAGGCGGCTCTACCCTGCTGACCCTGACCGGGTCGGGGGAACAGCTCCTCGTCCTGCCGGAAGACGCCGCCGAGGTGGACGGCCTGCCTGCCGGGGTCACGGCCCTGCGCCAGCCGGTGCAGAATATCTATCTCGTCTCCACCTCGGTGATGGACCTGTTCCTCCATCTGGACGCGCTGGACTGCATCACCCTCTCCGGCACCCAGGCCGCCGGCTGGCATCTCGACGAAGCCAGAGCCGCCATGGAGGTCGGGCGCATCGCCTACGCGGGCAAGTACAGCGCCCCGGACTATGAGCAGATCCTCGCTTCCAACTGCGGCCTTGCCATCGAGAACACGATGATCCTCCACACACCGGAGGTCAAGGAGCAGCTGGAACGGTTCGGCATCCCGGTGGTGGTGGAGCGCTCCAGCTACGAGAGCAGTCCGCTGGCCCGGATGGAGTGGATCAAGTTCTGGGGCATCCTGCTGGGCCGGGAGACCCTTGCCGAGCAGGTGTTCCAAAAGCAGGTGGAGCGCATCCAGCCGCTTCTGGAACAGGCCCCCACCGGCAAGACCTGTGCGTTCTTCTCCATCACGGCCAACAACCTCGCCAATGTCCGCAAGGGCGGCGACTACGTGGCCCAGATGATCGGGATGGCCGGGGCCGATTATGTGTTCTCCGACCTGACCGACAGCGGCAATAACCTTTCCACCATGAACCTCCCGCTGGAGGATTTCTACGCCGGGGCAAAGGACGCCGATGTTCTCATCTACAACAGCACCATTGAGGGCATGGTCTCCACCATCGACGAGCTGGTGGCAAAATGTGCCCTGCTGGCCGACTTCCGGGCCGTGCAGAACGGGAACGTCTGGTGCACCACCCAGAGCTTTTTTCAGCAGAGCATGGAGCTGGCCGATTTTGTGATCGACCTGCACCGCGTTCTGACCGAGAACGCCCCCGACGGCCTGCAATTCCTGACACCGGTGACGTAACTTCCCCAGAAAGGACCCGCATGACTACCAAAAAACGCCTCCTCTTCTCCTATGGCATCCTGGCCGTTCTGCTGGCGGTGCTCTTTGCCGCCAACCTCTTCTGGGGCAGCGTGGCACTGACGCCGGAGGCCGTGCTTTCGGCCCTGCTGGGCCGTGGGCAGGACGCGCTCTCGGTGCGCATCATCACCCAGCTGCGTCTGCCCCGCGCCGTGATGGTCGTGCTGCTGGGCGCAGCGCTCTCGGCGGCGGGCTATCTGTTGCAGACCTTTTTCGCCAACCCCATCGCCGGGCCCTTTGTCATGGGCATTTCCAGCGGGGCCAAGCTGGCGGTAGCGCTGGTCATGGTGGTGTTCCTGAACCAGGGGCTGCTCACAAGCTCCCTCACCCTCATCCTGGCCGCGTTCGCGGGGGCCATGGCGGCCATGGCCTTTGTGCTGGCGGTCTCCCGCCGGGTGCAGCGGATGAGCATCCTGGTCATCTGCGGCGTCATGATCGGCTACATCTGCTCGGCCATCACTGAATTTGTGGTGGCCTTTGCGCAGGACTCGAACATCGTCAACCTCCACAACTGGTCGCAGGGCAGCTTTTCCGGCATGACCTGGGGCAATGTCCGGGCGGCGGCGCTCGTCGTCCTGCCCGCACTGGCGGCGGCGTTCTGCCTGTCGAAGCCCATGTCCGCCTACCAGATGGGCGAGGCCTACGCCCAAAGCGTCGGCGTCAACGTCAAGCGGTTCTCCCGCACACTGGTGCTGCTCTCCAGCCTGCTGGCCGCCTGCGTCACGGCTTTTGCCGGGCCGATCTCCTTTGTGGGCATCGCGGTGCCGCACCTCGTCAAGCAGCTGCTGGGCAGCGCCCGGCCGCTGTTCGTCCTGCCGGGCTGCTGCCTGGGCGGGGCGGCGTTCTGCCTGCTGTGCGACCTCATCGCCCGCAGCCTGTTCGCCCCCACCGAGCTTTCCATCAGCGCCGTGACGGCGGTGTTCGGCGCACCGGTGGTCATCTGGCTGCTCATCCGCCGGAATCAGGAGGGTGCACGATGAACGAATTTTCCTGCGAGGCACAGGACCTCGCCGTCGGCTACGGCAAAGCACCGCTGGCCGAGCATATCGCGCTGGGCGTCCGACCAGGGCAGATCCTGACCCTCATCGGGCCGAACGGCGCGGGCAAATCCACTCTGCTCAAAACACTGGCGGGCCAGCTGGCACCCATGGGCGGCGCGGTGCTGCTGGACGGACAAGATCTGACCGCCTACACCGGCAGCGCCCGCGCACAGCGGCTCGCCCTCATGCTCCCCCACACCCGCCGCACCGAGCTGACCACCTGCTTCGAGTTTGCCGCAGCCGGGCGCATCCCCTACACCGGGCGGCTGGGCCTCCTCTCCGAAGCCGACCGGCAGGCCGTGCGCGATGCGCTGGCTCTGGTGGGAGCTTCCACTCTCGCGGAGCGGGACTTCAACTGCATCAGCGATGGCCAGCGCCAGCGCATCCTGCTGGCCCGCGCCATCTGCCAGCAGCCGGAGGTCATCCTATTGGACGAGCCCACGTCTTTTCTGGACATCAAGGGCAAGATCGAGCTGCTGAGCATCCTGCAAACACTGGCCCACACACAGCACCTTGCCGTCCTCGTCAGCCTGCACGAGCTGGACATGGCGCAGAAGATCGCGGACGCCGTGGTCTGCGTCTCCCCGCAGGGCGTCTCCGGCGTTCTGACGCCCCAGAAGGCTTTTGCGCCGGAGAACATCCAGACCCTCTACCGCCTGAGCCGGGAGCAGTACGAAACGCTGTTCGGCCCCCCGAAACCTGCAAAACCCAGATTCGAGCACTACGTCCGCAGCGGGCAGAAACTGCTGCGCTGCGGCTACACCACCGGCACCTGTGCAGCGCTGGGCGCGGCGGGCGCGGCCCGGCTGCTGCTGACCGGAAAGGCCCCGGAGACGGTGGCGCTGCGCACACCGAAGGGCATCGTCGTGGAGGTAGCCCCGCTGTTCTGCCGCCGCGCCGGGCCGGGGGCCGAATGCGCCATCGAAAAGGACGGCGGCGACGATGTGGATGTGACCACCGGCCTGCCCATCGTCGCCACGGTGGAGCTGCTGCCCGGCACCACGGAAGTCCGCATCGCGGGCGGGCCGGGCGTAGGCCGGGTGACCCGGCCGGGGCTGGACCAGCCCGTAGGCGAAGCCGCCATCAACCACGTCCCTCGCCGGATGATCGCCGAAGCCCTGCAGCGGGAGGCCGAAACGGCATGCTACACCGGCGGCTTTGCCGTGACCCTCTCCATTCCGGGCGGCGAAGAGGTGGCCCGGCGCACCTTCAACCCCCACATCGGGGTCGCGGGCGGGCTGTCCATCCTCGGCACCAGCGGCATCGTCGAGCCCATGAGCCAGCAGGCCATTCTGGACACCATCCAGCTGGAAATGAACCAGGCGGCGCTGCGCGTCCAAACCGCTGCCGGGCCACGGCGGCTCATCCTGGCCCCCGGCAACTATGGGCTGGATTACCTTGGCACGGCCTACCCGGCGTTCGCTTCCATCCCGGTCGTCAAGACCTCCAATTTCATCGGCGATACGCTGGATATGGCCGCTTCTGCCGGGTTTGAGGACGTGCTGCTCGTGGGCCATGTGGGCAAGCTCTGCAAGCTGGCGGGCGGCATCATGAACACTCACTCCCACACGGCGGACTGCCGCACCGAGCTGTTCTGCACCCATGCCGCCCTCTGCGGGGCCAGCCGGGAGACCTGCCGCGCCCTGTTCGAAGCCGCCACCACCGACGCCTGCCTCGACCTTCTGGATGCGGCAGGCCTCCGCGCCCCGGTGCTGGAAAGCCTGCTGGCGGCGGTGCAGCTCCATCTGGACCGCCGCGCCGCCGGGGCGTTCCGGGTGGGTGCCATCCTCTTTTCGAACCAGCACGGCCCGCTGGGCCAGACTGAAACGGCGGCACAGATCCTGAACGACTGGAAGGAGCGATAATATGGTACATTTTGTTGGTGCCGGGCCAGGCGCACCGGACCTCATCACCCAGCGCGGCGCGGCCCTGTTGCAGGGGGCCGACTGCATCATTTATGCGGGCAGCCTTGTCAACCCGGCCCTGCTGGGGCTGGCAAAGCCGGGCTGCGCCATCTACAACAGCGCCGAGATGACGCTGGAGCAGGTGCTCGGCGTGCTGCGGCAGATGGAAGCCGCCGGCAAGACCACCGTGCGGCTCCACACCGGCGACCCCTGCCTGTTCGGAGCCATCCGGGAGCAGATGGATGCGCTGGACGCCGACGGGATCGCCTACGATGACACGCCCGGCGTTTCCAGCTTCTGCGGCGCGGCGGCCGCGCTGAATGCCGAATACACCCTGCCCACCGTCAGCCAGACGGTCATCATCACCCGGATGGAGGGCCGCACCCCGGTGCCCGAACGGGAAACGCTGGCCCGCCTCGCTTCCCACGGGGCCACGATGGTCATCTTCCTCTCCATCGGCCTCATTGACAAGGTGCAGGAGGCTCTGCTGCAAGGGGCCTACACCCCCGGAACGCCTGCCGCTGTGGTCTACAAAGCCACCTGGCCGGAAGAGAAGATCGTGCGGTGCAGCGTGGGAACGCTGGCCGAAAGCGTCCATGCAGTGGGCATCACCAAGACCGCGCTCATCGTAGTGGGCGACTTCCTCGGCACCCGGTATGAGCGCAGCCGACTCTACGACCCCGCCTTCACGACCGAGTTCCGCAAAGGAGCCGACGCATGAGCCGCGCCTATGCCGCCTTTACCGAGACCGGGCTGGCGCTGGCAGAAACACTGGCGCGCGCGCTGCCCGGCCCTGTGACCCGCTGCGGGCACGGCGGGCCTTCGCTGGCAGAGTGGACCGCCGCTGCGTTTGCCCAAAACGAGGCCCTGATCTTTGTGGGGGCCGTGGGCATTGCGGTGCGGGCCATCGCGCCGTTTTGCCGCAGCAAGGCCAGCGACCCGGCGGTCGTGGTCGTGGACGAATGCGGACACTTTGCGGTGCCGCTGTTGTCCGGCCATCTGGGCGGTGCCAACGATCTGGCGCGGGCCATCGCGGCCCTCTGCGGGGCTGTCCCAGTCATCACCACGGCCACCGATGCCCACGGCCTCTTTGCCGTGGACGAGTGGGCAAGGCATCAAAACTGCCGGGTGCTGGAACCCGAACGCATCAAGAGCGTCAGCGGGAAACTGCTGGCCGGGGAGCCGGTCTTATTCTGGTCGGAGTTTCCCATCGCAGGCCCGGCTCCGGCCGGGGTGAATGCAGCACCAACGCCGGAAGCTGCCGACTTTGCCCTGACCCTCTCCCCCGCCGGAAATGCCCTGCATCTGACCCCGCGCATCGGGGTGCTGGGCATCGGGTGTCGGCGCGGGACGACGGCAGAGCAGTTGGAAGCCGCCTTTTCCGCCTTCTGTGCGGCCCACACGCTGGCCCCGCAGTGCATCGCAGCCGCCGCCAGCATCGACCTGAAGCAGAACGAGGCCGGGCTTCTTGCGTTCTGCGCGGCGCACCGGTGGGGCCTCTCGTTCTTCTCTGCCGAAGCGCTGCAGACCGCCCCCGGCAGCTTTACCCCTTCTGCCTTTGTCCGGAACGTCACCGGTGTGGACAATGTCTGCGAGCGGGCAGCCGTTTTGGCGTCCGGCGGGAGCATCCGCATCCCCAAACAGGCGGGCGGCGGCGTGACCTTTGCGCTGGCCCTTTCCCCCTTTGCCCCAGATTGGAGGGTTCTTTCATGACGAACACCGTTTTTGTGGTCGGGCTTGGCCCCGGCGGCCCGCAGTTTCTGACCGCACAGGCGCAGAGCGCCTTAACGCAAGCCGAGGTGCTGTGCGGCTATACGGTCTATCTGGACCTTGTGCGCCCCTATTTCCCGGAAAAAGAATATTATTCCACCGGCATGACCCAGGAGATCGACCGCTGCCGCTGGGCGCTGGAAACGGCCCGGCGCGGCAAAGCCGTTGCGCTGGTCTGCTCCGGCGACGCCGGGGTCTACGGCATGGCCAGCCCCCTGCTGGAGCTGGCCGGTCAGTTCCCGGAGGTCGCCGTGGAGGTGGTGCCCGGCCTGACGGCGGCTCTCAGCGGCGGGGCCGTGCTGGGTGCCCCGCTGGCCCACGATTTCTGCGTCATCTCCCTGTCAGACCGGCTGACCCCCTGGGCCGTCATCGAGCGGCGGCTGGCGGCAGCGGCTCTGGGCGATTTCTGCGTCGCACTGTACAACCCCTCCTCCAAGGGCAGGCCGGACTATCTGGCCAGAGCCGTCCGCATCCTGCTGGACCACGGCAAACCGCCGCAGACCGTCTGCGGGCTGGTGCGGAACATCGGGCGCGAGGGACAGACCCACCGCATCCTGACCCTGGCGGAACTGGAAACCGCCCCGGTGGATATGTTCACCACCGTCTTCATCGGCAACGCCGCCACCCGGCAGCTGGACGGAAAGATGGTCACACCGAGGGGGTATCGCGCATGAAGATCGTCGTGTTCAGCGGCACCACCGAGGGCCGTCTGTTCTCCCGCCAGCTGGCCGCGCAGGGGGCCGAAGTCCTCGTCAGCGTAGCGACCCCGCTGGGAGCCGAAGAGCAGGGCCGTTTGCAGGGTGTCACCGTCCACTGCGGGCGGCTGACACCGGAGGAAATGACCACCCTGCTGCAGGGGGCCGCCCTCTGCGTGGACGCCACCCATCCCTATGCGGTGGACGCCACCAAAAACATCCGGTCTGCGTGTAAAACCGCCTGCATCGAATACCACCGCCTGCTCCGGGCCGAAAGCCCGCTTCCGGCGGGGAGCATGGTCTTTCAGTCGGCCGCACACGCGGCAGAGTTTCTTGCAAACACCTGCGGCAATCTCCTGCTGGCCACCGGGGCCAAGGAGCTCGCGGCCTTTTCCGGCATCGAGCCTGCCCGCCTGTTCCCCCGTGTGCTGCCCACCCCGGAGGGCATCGCAGCCTGCGAGGCCGCGCACATCCCCCACAAAAACATCATCGCGATGCAGGGCCCCTTCTCCTATGCGCTGAACCGGGCCCTGCTGGAACAGTTCCACATCCGCTTCCTCGTCACGAAGGACGGCGGTGCAGCAGGCGGCTTTGCCGAGAAGGCACAGGCCGCGCAGGACACCGGCGCACAGCTCATCGTCCTCCGCCGCCCCGCAGAGCAGGGCGAAACGGCGGAGCAGATCCTGACCCGCTGCAAGGAGGTGCTGGCATGGTCACACTGATTGGAATGGGGGCCGGGCTGCCCGGCTCCCTGACCGCTGAAGGGCTTGCGGCCCTGCAACAGGCCGACCTCATTTTAGGCGCCCGGCGGCTGCTGGAGCACCTGCCGGACGGCTGCACCGAACACCGGAAGGCGCTGTACAAGCCGGAGGAGATCCTGACCTGCCTTGCGGAGCATCCGGAGGGAGACACAGCCCTGCTGTACAGCGGCGACACCGGATTTTATTCCGGGGCTTCCGGGCTGCTGCCCATGCTGCGGGCCTGCGGCATCTCCTGCCGCGTCCTGCCCGGCCTCTCCAGCGTCCAGCTGCTCGCGGCGGCGGTCGGCCGCCCCTGGCAGGACTGGAAGCTCGTCTCCGCCCACGGCTGTGCCTGCGACCCGGTGGCCGAGTGCCTGACGGCGGATGGCCGACCGGTCTTCTTCCTGACCGGCGGCTCCGAGACCCCTGCCACCCTCTGCCGCACCCTGACCGCCGCCGGGCTGGGGCAGGCCCATGCGCTGGTCGGCGAACAGCTCGGCACACCGGAGGAGAAGATCTTCTTCGGCACCGCGCAGGAAGTTTCGCAAAAAAGCACGGCATCCCTGAGCGTTCTGCTCATCGAACATCTGCCCCAGCCGCCCCGGCGCTGTGCCGGGTTCCCGGACGAAGCCTTTCTCCGGGGTGACGTCCCCATGACGAAGCAGGAAGTCCGCGCTGCCGCGCTGGCAAAGCTGGCCGTCCGCCCCACGGACACGCTGTGGGATGTGGGGGCCGGTACCGGCAGTGTCAGTGTGGAACTGGCCCTTGCCGCCCCGCGCGGGCGGGTCTATGCCGTGGAATGCGACCCGGAGGCCTGCGCTCTGATCCGGAAGAACCGGGAGCACTTCGCAGCCTGGAATCTGACCCTCATCGAGGGGAAAGCCCCCCAGGCGCTGGAAGCTCTGCCCGCCCCGGACGCCGTCTTCCTCGGCGGCACCAAGGGCAGCATGGAGGCCGTGGTGGACGCTGTGCTGGCCAAAAACCCGCAGGCCCGCCTCTGCATCTCCGCCATCGCGCTGGAAACGCTGAGCGCCGCCGTTGCGGCCCTGACGGCGCGGGGGCTCAGCGCCGAAGTTACCCAGATCGCCGTCAGCCGCACAAAACCGGCGGGCCGGCTGCATCTGCTGATGGCCAACAACCCCATCTTCCTCATCACAGGTGAACGCAAATGATGCAATTTCTCGTCGCAGCGCCCTGTTCCGGCAGCGGCAAGACCACCCTGACCTGTGCGCTGCTGGCCGCGCTCAAGCGGCGCGGGGCCGACCCCTGCGCGTTCAAGAGCGGGCCGGACTACATCGACCCCATGTTCCACCGGGCCGTGCTGGGGGTCGAGAGCCACAACCTTGACCTCTTTTTCTCCGCACCGGATACCGTGCGCGCCCTTTATGCACAGGGTGCCGCCGGGCACGGGGCGGCGGTGTGCGAGGGGGCCATGGGTTTTTACGACGGCCTGGGCGGCGTGACCGACACGGCCAGCGCCTGGCATCTGGCCGACACGCTGGGCCTGCCGGTGCTGCTGGTCGTCCCGGCCAAAGGGGCCAGTCTGACCCTGGCCGCGCAGATCAACGGGCTGAAAACGTTCCGCACCCCCAGCCGCATCGTCGGCGTTCTGCTCAACGACTGCACCTCGGCTTTGTACAAGATGCTCAAACCGATGCTGGAACGCGAGACCGGCCTGCCGGTGCTGGGGCATCTGCCCCGCCTGCCGGAGGCGTCCATCGAGAGCCGTCATCTGGGGCTGAAGACCGCCGGGGAGATCGCCGGGCTTCAGCAAAAGATCGCCCTCCTTGCAGATGCGCTGGTGCTGGACTGGGTGCAGTTCCAGGCCCTGACCGACCGGCCTGCACCGCTGGCTCAGCCTGCCGCCCGCGCCCCGGCGCGCACCCGCATCGCCGTTGCGCAGGACGAAGCCTTTTGCTTTGCCTACGCCGAAACGCTGGAGGCCCTGACCGCCGCCGGAGCCGAGCTTGTCCCATTCAGCCCCCTGCACGATGCGGCCCTTCCGCCGGAGCTTGGCGGGCTGTATCTGCCGGGCGGCTACCCGGAACTGTACGCAGGGCCGCTGAGCGAGAACCGCTCGATGCGGGCTTCTGTGCGGCAGGCCGTGGAGCACGGTCTGCCCACCGTGGCCGAGTGCGGCGGCTTCCTCTATCTGGGGCAGACACTCGAAGACGCCGACGGTGCCGTCTGGCCCATGGCGGGCGTCCTGCCGGGCAGCGGCTTTCCGGTCGGGCGGCTGGTGCGGTTCGGGTACGCGGAGCTGACCGCCTGCGCCGACAGCCTGCTGTTCCGCGCCGGAGAGTCCTTCCCCGCCCACGAGTTCCACCACTGGGACTCGACCGCGAACGGCACAGCGTTGACCGCTGCAAAAGCCAATGGCCGCAGCTGGGCCTGCAGCTTTGCCAATGAACATCTCTATGCGGGTTTTCCGCATCTGTACTGGGCAAGCACCCCCCTGCCCCGGCGGTTCGTGGAAGCCGCCGTACTCAATCACCAGAAGGAGCAGACCCCATGACCGAACCGGAACTGAAACAGCTTCTCACCGCCATCACCCCGCCCAGCGAGACCGCCCGCGCAGCCGCACACGCCCACTGGGCCAGCCTTGCCAAGCCGCTGGGCGGGCTGGGCGCACTGGAGACCCTGCTGGAAGATGCCGCCGCCCTGACCGGCACGGCGCAGCTCGCCTTTGACCGCCGGGCCGTCCTCGTGCTCTGCGCGGACAACGGCGTCGTGGCCCAGGGCGTGAGCCAGACCGACCAGAGCGTGACCCGCGCCGTGGCTGAAAACCTTGCGGCGCGGCGGACGAGCGTCTGCCAGATGGCAAAAACGGCCCGCTGCGAGGTCGTGCCGGTGGATATGGGCATGGCAGGTGCCCCGGTGCCGGGCGTCATCCCCCGCCGCATCGCCGCCGGAACGGCAGACTTCACCCAAGGCCCCGCCATGACCCGCGCCCAGGCTGTGGAGGCCATCGCGGCGGGCATCGAACTGGTGCGGGCGCAGAAGGCGCAGGGGTTCCAGCTGCTCGCCACCGGCGAGATGGGCATCGGCAACACCACCACGTCCAGCGCTGTGGCGGCGGTCCTGCTCGGCCAGCCCATTGAGGTCATGACCGGGCGGGGCGCGGGCCTTTCCGACGCCGGGCTGGTCCGCAAGCTGGACGCCATCCGGCGCGGCATCGCCCGCAACCAGCCCGATGCCGCCGACCCGCTGGACGTGCTGTCCAAACTGGGCGGCTTTGACATCGCCGGGCTGTGCGGGGTCTTCCTTGGCGGCGCACTGGAAGGCCTGCCCATCCTGATGGATGGTTTCATCAGCGGGGTGGCGGCCCTGTGCGCGGTGCGGCTCTGTCCCGCCGCCGCCAAGGCCGTGTTCGCCAGCCACTGTTCCACCGAGCCTGCGGCCCGGCTGGTGCTGGATGCGCTGGGCAAGGCCCCGCTCCTGACGGCGGGGCTCCACCTCGGCGAGGGCACCGGGGCCGTGGCCTCGCTTCCGCTGTGGGATCTGGCACTGGCGGTCTACGACCACTGCTATTCCTTTACGGAGGGCGGCATCCTGCCGTATACCCCCCAATGCTGACGCTGGTGGTCGGCGGCGCAGCCAGCGGAAAAAGCGCGTACGCCGAACGCCTTGTGCTGCAGACCGCGCTCCCGCGCTATTACCTTGCCACGATGCAGGTATGGGACGCCGAGTGCGCTGCGCGGGTGGAAAAGCACCGCCGGATGCGGGAGGAAAAGCAGTTCGAGACGCTGGAGTGCCCCCTGCATCTGGGCGTGGTGCGCCTGCCCGCGCGGGGCACCGCCCTGCTGGAAGACCTCGGCAACCTGACCGCCAACGAGCTTTACGACCCCGCCGGGGCGGGCGAAGCCGCCGCTTCGGCCATTCTGGACGGTCTGGACAAATTGGCCGCGCAATGTGAACACCTCGTCGTCGTTTCGAACGAAGTGTTCAGCGGCGGGGCAAACTACGCGGGCGACACCGACCGGTATCTGAAGGCTCTGGCACAGGTCAACAACACTCTTGCGGCCCGCGCCGATGCAGTGGTGCGGGTGGTGTGCGGCATCCCGGTCTATTATAAAGGAGGCCCGTCATGATCGTTTTGCAGACCATTGCCGTGGCATTTGCCATGTTTTCAGCCATCCCGGTGCCGCAGTTCGACTGGAACGAAAAGAACATGCGCTACGCGATGTGCGCGTTCCCGCTCATTGGCGCGGTGTGCGGAGCCCTGTGGTGCCTATGCGGGGCACTGCCGCTCCCGGCACTCGTCCGAGCGGGCGGGTTCTGCCTCATCCCCGTCTGGGTCACAGGCGGCATCCATCTGGACGGCTACGCCGACACCTGCGACGCCCTTTCCAGCTACGGCGGCAGGGAAAAGAAATTGGAGATCCTGAAAGACCCCCACTGCGGGGCCTTTGCCGTCATCCGGCTGTGCAGTTATTTTCTGGCTTATTTCGCGCTGTGCACGGCCGTGCAGTTCACGCCGCGCATCGGCCTCTGCTGGACGCTGGCACTGGTGCTGGAGCGGGCGCTTTCGGGCCTTGCCATCGCCTCTTTCCCGCTGGCCAGGAACACCGGCCTTGCCCACACGTTCGCTTCGGCCGCAGACCGCAAGGCCGTCCGCAGTGTGCTGCTGGTTCTGGCGGGCCTGCTCAGCGCTGCGCTGGTGCTGCTGGGCGGCGGGGCGCTCGTCCTTGCGGCGCTTCTTGTTTTCTGGCGCTATCGTGTTGTTTCGGATCGGCAATTCGGCGGCATCACCGGCGATCTGGCCGGATGGTTTTTGCAGAAAGCGGAGCTTTGGATGCTGGCGGCACTGGCCGCCTGCCAATGGGGAGGGCTGTTATGATCTTCATCACCGGGCCGCTGTACAGCGGCAAACGCACCTTTGCGCAGAACTTCCCCGGCACCCGCATCACCGATGTGCAGGAGCTGGCCGCAGCGGCGGAGGATCTGGAAAGCCTTGCAGACCGCCTCGCCGCATATGACCTCGTCCTCGCCACCGAGGTGGGCGGCGGTGTCGTGCCCATGGACGCAGCCGAACGCGCCGCGCGGGAAGCCGCCGGGCGGCTGGCCTGCCTGCTGGCCGCGCGGGCCGACTGTGTGGTCCAGATGTTCTGCGGCCTGCCCACCGTCCTGAAAGGAGAACTTCCCCTATGCTGATCTATCTTCTGCGCCACGGCCTGACCGCCTACAATGCCGAAAAGCGCTATCAGGGCCAGCGGGACATCCCGCTCTCGCCCGAAGGGCGGGCCCAGCTCCGCCAGGCCGACCTCCGGCCCCGGACGGTCTACATCACCCCGCTCTGCCGCACCCGCCAGACTGCCGAGGTGCTCTTCCCAGACGCCGACCTCGTGGAGGTGCGCGATTTGCAGGAGATGTGCTTTGGCAGCTTTGAGGGGCGGAATTTCATCGAGATGGAGCACGACCCGGATTACCTCGCCTGGGTGAACGCCAACTGCGAAAGCCCCTGCCCCGACGGTGAGACGAAGGCAGTCTTCTCCGAGCGGGTCTGCAAGGCGTTCTCCGCACTGGTGGACCAGGCCCTTGCCGACGGTGAGGAGCCCCTCGTCATTCTGGCCCACGGCGGCACCCAGATGGCCGCGATGGAGCGCTATGCGCTGCCCCATGCAGATTACTACCACTGGTGCGCCCCGAATGCGGGCGGCTATCTGCTGGATGCCTGCGACTGGGCCGAACAGCGGGTGCTCCACCTCGTGCGCACCGTGCAATACACAAAGGAGGCGGCAGAATGATCGGAGCAGCCGTTTTGGGCGGGTTCGTGCTGGATCTTCTCTTTGGCGACCCGGCGTGGCTCCCCCACCCCGTGGTGTACATGGGCAAGGCTATCTCGGCGCTGGAACGGCGGCTGCGGGCCCGCCTGCCCCGGACGCCGCAGGGCGAACTGCTGGGCGGTGCCATTCTGGCGTTCTGCCTGCCGGTGGGCACCTTCCTGCTGACGAGCCTCGTCTGCCTGGGGGCCGCAGCGCTCAGCCCCTGGCTGGGGCTGGCCGTGCAAATGTTCTGGTGCGGGCAGGCGCTGGCCGCAAAGGGGCTGGCGCAGGAGAGCACCCACGTCTACCGGGAGCTCATCAAGCCGGACCTGCCCGCCGCCCGCCGGGCCGTGAGCCGCATCGTGGGGCGGGACACCCAGAATTTGACGCTGGAGGGCGTGACCAAAGCCGCCGTGGAGACCGTGGCCGAAAACGCCAGCGACGGCGTCATCGCGCCGCTGCTCTATATGCTGCTGGGCGGTGCCCCGCTGGCTCTGACCTACAAGGCCATCAACACGATGGACAGCATGCTCGGCTACAAAAACGAGAAATATCTTTATTTCGGCCGCGCCGCCGCCAAACTGGACGATGCGGCGAACTATCTGCCCAGCCGGATCGCCGGGCTGCTCTGGGCCGCTGCGGCGGCGCTTACCGGGAACAGCGCTTCGGGCGCGTGGAAGATCTGGCGGCGGGACCGCCGGAACCATGCCAGCCCCAACAGCGCCCAGACCGAAAGCGCCTGCGCCGGGGCTTTGGGCGTCCAGCTGGCAGGGCCCGCCTGCTACTTTGGCGAATATTATGACAAACCCACCATCGGCGACCCTCTGCGGCCCATTGAGCCGGAGGACATCCGCCGCGCCAACCGGATGATGTATGCCGAAAGCCTGCTGGCACTGGCCATCGGGCTGGCAATCCGGCTGGCGGTCTGTAGATTCATGTAAGGAGACGACCCATGGAACAATTGGTACACGGCGGCGACTGGGCCGGATACCGGGCACAGTTCGGGCGGGACGCGCTGGACTTTTCGGCCAACGTGAGCCCGCTGGGCCTGCCGGAGGGGGTGGCAAAGGCCATCACGGCGGCACTCCCCACCGCAGACCGCTACCCGGACCCACTCTGCCGGGAACTGCGGGCAAAGCTCGCCCTGCACGAGGGCGTGCCCGCAGACCACATCCTCTGCGGCAACGGCGCGGCCGACCTCATCTTCCGGCTGGTGTGGGCCAAAAAGCCCCGCCGGGCGCTGGTCACCGCCCCCACGTTCGCCGAATATGCAGCCGCACTCGAAACCGTCGGCTGCACGGTGGAGCGCTTCATCTTGCAGGCGGCAGACGATTTTGCGGTGCCGGAAGCATTCCTCTCCGCCATCGACGACCGGGTGGACCTCGTCTTCCTCTGCCAGCCCAACAACCCCACCGGCCAGCTCACCCCGCCGGACTTCGTGGCCCGCATCCTGCAGCGCTGCACCGCCTGCGGGGCGCTGCTCGTGCTGGACGAATGTTTCCTTGATTTTCTGCCTGACCATGCGCAGCTGACCGCAAAGCCGCTGCTGGGCAGCGGCGATCTTCTGATCCTGAAAGCCTTCACCAAACTGTATGGCATGGCAGGCGTCCGGCTGGGGTACGCTCTGAGCGCGGACACGGCCCTGCTGGACGCCATGCAGCACACCGGCCAGCCCTGGGCTGTTTCCAGCCTGGCGCAGGCGGCGGGGCTGGCCGCGCTGGACGAGACCGCCTACGTGGAGCAGGTCCGCGCCCTCATCGCGGCGCAGCGGCCCCTGCTGGCCTCCGGCCTGCGGGCTCTGGGGCTGCGGGTGCTGGACGGGCGCGCCAATTATCTGTTGTTCCAAGGCCCCGAAACGCTGGGCGAGACCCTGCGGCAGAAGGGCGTCGTTCTGCGCAGCTGCGCAAATTATCCGGGCCTTGACGGCAGCTGGTACCGCACCGCCGTGCGCACGGCGGCGGAAAACGAGCAGCTGCTCCAGACCCTTTCGGAGGTGTTTTCATGAGCAAAGCCCGGTGCATCATGGTCCAGGGCACGATGAGCGGCGCGGGCAAAAGCCTGCTGTGCGCGGCGCTCTGCCGCATTTTTGCGCAGGACGGCTACCGCGTGGCCCCCTTCAAGAGCCAGAACATGGCACTGAACAGCTTCGTCACCCGCGACGGGCTTGAAATGGGCCGGGCACAGGTGGTGCAGGCCCAGGCAGCCGGCATCGAGCCGGATGTCCGGATGAACCCCATCCTCCTCAAGCCCAGCAGCGATGTGGGCAGTCAGGTCATCGTGAACGGCGAGGTGCGGGGCCAGATGCCCGCCGCCGCCTACTTCAAGATGAAAAAATCGCTCATCCCGGACATCCTCGCCGCCTACAACAGCCTGGCCGAGGATGTAGACATCATCGTCATCGAGGGGGCCGGCAGCCCCGCCGAGATCAACCTGAAGGCCGACGACATCGTGAACATGGGCCTCGCCAGGCTTGTGGACGCGCCGGTGCTTCTGGCGGGCGACATCGACCGGGGCGGCGTTTTTGCCCAGCTGTACGGCACCGTAGCGCTGCTGGAACCGGACGAACGCGCCCGCATCAAAGGGCTCATCATCAACAAATTCCGGGGTGACGTCGAGATCCTGCGCCCCGGCCTTGCCATGCTGGAAGAGAAGACTCATCTGCCGGTGCTGGGTGTCGTGCCCTATCTGAAGGTGGACATCGAGGACGAGGATTCGCTCTCCGAACGGCTGGATGCCGACAAAGCGGTCAAGCCTCTGGACCTCGCCATCGTCCGGCTGCCCCACATCTCGAACTTCACCGATTTCATGCCGTTGGAACAGCACCCGCTGCTCGGCGTGCGGTATGTACAAAACGCGCGCACCCTCGGCACACCCGACCTGATCCTGCTGCCCGGCACCAAGAACACCATCGACGACCTGCTCTGGCTGCGGCAGTCCGGTCTGGAACCGGCCCTGCTCAAGCTGGCTGCGCGGGGCACCCCGGTCTTCGGCGTCTGCGGCGGGTATCAGATGCTGGGCGAAACGCTGGCCGACCCCATGGGCAGCGAGAGCGGCCGTCCGCAGACCCTGCGCGGGCTGGGTCTGCTGCCCACCCGCACCGTCTTTACTGCGCAAAAACGCCGCACCCAGACCCGCGCCACCGCCGCGGCCGGGCCGTTTGCCGGGGCCGCGTTGACGGGCTATGAGATCCACACCGGCCGCACCGAGGTGCAGGGCCTCCCCTTTTGTACCCAGGCCGATGGCCACCCCGAAGGCTGTGTGCAGGGCGATGTTTTCGGCACCTATCTGCACGGCCTCTTTGACACCGGCGAACTGACCGAAAAACTCGTGGAATTTTTGTGCAAACGAAAGGGCATCCGCCCCGAAAGTGCCGCGCTCATCCCGATGGAGCAATACCGCCAGCAGCAGTTCGACCGGCTGGCCGACGGGGTGCGCAGCGCTCTGGATCTGGATGCCCTCTACGCCGCAATGGGCCTGAACGGAAGGAGCCGCACATGACACCGCAGCATCATCTCCCCGCCGACATCGAGCGGACGAGCCTTTCCATCATCACCGCCGAGCTGGAAACGCTGGGCCTGACCCCGCCGCCGGAAACGGCTGCGGTGGTCAAGCGGGTCATCCACACCACGGCGGATTTCGATTACGCCCGGAATCTGCGCTTCACGCCGGGCGCCGTCGCCGCCGGAGTCGCCGCCCTACGGGCCGGGACGCCCATCGTCACCGACACCAACATGGCGCTGGCCGGCATCACGCGGCCCGGCCTTGCCAAAGTGGGCAGCGCGGCGCTCTGCTACATGGCCGACCCGGAGGTCGCCGCCGCCGCCAAGGCCGCCGGGACCACCCGCGCCGTGGCCTCCATGCACCGGGCCGCGCAGGAGCATCCAGGTGCCATCCTGGCCGTCGGCAATGCCCCCACGGCACTTCTGACCATCGCCGAAGAGATCGAGGCCGGGCTGCGGCCTTCACTCGTCATCGGGGTGCCGGTCGGTTTTGTGAACGTGGTGGAAAGCAAAGAGATCCTCTTCGCCGCCTGCGAAGCCCACGGCGTCCCCGCCATCGCCGCCATGGGCCGCAAGGGCGGCAGCAACGTCGCCGCCGCCATCTGCAACGCACTGGTCTACTCTGCCGCCGAAATGCTGGACCCCACCGCGAGAGGGTGGAAATAGGCTGAAACACGCAAGGCCGCTCCCCTGCCCAGTGCACGGGAACGGCCTTGTATGCTGCCCATTCAAAACGCCTCCGGACGGTCTGCGCGCCCTCCCGATTCCATGGGAGGGGCACGTTCCATCCGGAGGCGTCTGTTTTTATTCCACGGTCACGCTCTTGGCCAGGTTGCGGGGCTTATCCACGTCGCAGCCGCGCAGCACAGCCATATAGTAGGCGAACAGCTGCAGCGGCACGATGAGCTGCAGCGGCATGAGCAGGTCGTCGTAATCGTCCAGACGGACGACATAGTCTGCCACACCGTCCGGCACCACGGCGTCTTTCGTCGTGAAGAGCAGGACCTTCGCGCCCCGGCTCTTGGTCTCCTTGGCGTTGGAGATGGTCTTTTCGTAGACCTTTTTTTGGGTGGCCAGCGCGATGACCGGCACACCGTCCGTGATGAGGCTGATGGTGCCATGCTTGAGCTCACCGGCAGCGTAGGCGTCCGAGTGGACGTAGCTGATCTCCTTCAGCTTCAGGCTGCCTTCCAGCGAGAGCGAATAATCGAACCCACGCCCGATGAAGAAGCAGCTCTGGGTGTTGACGAACCGGCTGGCCAGGTACTTGATCTGTTCGCAGTCGGCCAGGCGGGGCTTGATGACCTCGCTGGCGCGGAGAAGCTCTGCGGTCAGGCGGCGGGTCTCGGCCTCGGTCTGGGCACCGCGCGCATAGGCCAGCCGCAGCGCAAAGAGGTACAGCACACACATCTGCACCATGTAAGCCTTGGTGGAGGCCACCGCAATCTCCGGCCCGGCGTAGGTATAGAGCACATAATCTGCCGCGCGGGCAATGGAGCTGCCCACCACGTTGACGATGGCCAGCACCAGCACACCCCGGCTCTTTGCCAGCTTGAGAGCCGCCAGTGTGTCGCTGGTCTCACCCGACTGGCTGATGATGATGACCAGATCGTTTTTGTTCAGGATGGGGTCGCGGTAACGGAACTCGCTGGCGATGTCCACTTCGGCGGGGACGCGGGCCAGCGCTTCGATGGCCGACTTGCCCACCATGCCCGCGTGCATGGCCGTGCCGCAGGCCACCAGATGGATGGTGCCGATGTCCCGCAGCTTTTCATCCGACAGCTCCGAGATGCGCAGGTCGGGCAGGCCGTCCTCCACGCGGGGGCTGACCGTTGCCGTGATGGCGGCGGGCTGCTCGTTGATCTCCTTGAGCATAAAGTGCGGATAACCGCCCTTTTCCGCCGCTTCCATGTCCCAATCGGCGGTCAGGACCTCCCGCTCCACCGGTTCGGCGAACTCGTTGTAGAAGCGGATGCCCTCCCGCGTCACGACGGCAAGGTCGCCTTCTTCGAGAACGCTGTAGCGGCGGGTATACTTGAGCAGGGCCGGGATATCCGACGCCACAAAGTTCTCCCCTTCGCCCCAGCCGACGATGAGCGGGCTCTCCCGCTTGACGGCAAAGACGGTATCCGGGAAATCCCGGAAGAGCACGGCCAGCGCGTAGCTGCCGCGCACCATGCTCAAAGCCTCGTGGATGGCCTGCAGCGGCTCGCCCTCGTAGCAGCTGTCGATGAGCTTGACCAGCACCTCGGTGTCGGTCTCGCTCTCAAAGGTGTAGCCCTTTGCGATGAGCCGCTCCTTCAGGATGCCGTAATTTTCAATGATGCCGTTGTGCACGATGCTCACACGCGGCGTCGAATGCGGATGGCTGTTCACATCGCTGGGTTCGCCGTGGGTGGCCCAGCGGGTATGGCCGATGCCGCAGCCGCTCTCGGCCAGGGCCTGCAATTCCAGCTTTTTGCGCAGCTCAGCCAGGCGGCCCTTGCTCTTGACCACGCGGATGCCGCCGTCCAGTGCCAGCGCGACACCGGCGGAGTCATAGCCGCGGTACTCCAGCTTTTCCAGACCATCCAGCAGAACGTTCTGCGCGTTGCGTTTGCCAACATAACCAACAATGCCACACATACAAAACACCTCCAGACCGACAGCCCGGCGCTCAATATGCGCACAGAACAGCTGTCAGCTTCTCTTCCAGTTTATGTTCTTGTATGGCTTGCGTGAAAGGGGATCTGTTACGGTATTGCTGCCGCTTTTTGCCCCTCGCTGCGATCGGTATAGCCTGTTCGACCGGAGAAACATCCGCCGAATCGTTCGATGATTCCTCTCCTCGTCACCCTCACGGCTGTCACCCGCGTGGCCCGGCGCTTTGTGTCAACAAAAAGTCCACATTCCTTCTTTCAATGCCCTCTCAGTCTCGCTGCGCTCGCCAGCTCCCCCAAAGGGGGAGCCCTTGGCATTTCGGGCAACTCCTGCTGTTCGTATGGGTCTGTTCTGTCGTAAAGCAGCAGCCCCCGCTCTCCCTGGCAGCTGTTGCTGACCTCGGTCGCGGAGCCCGGATGCTTTTTCACAACGCAATATCTTTCTCATTCAGCACGGCGAAAACCGGCCTGCCAATGGCTCTCCCTTTGGGAGAGCTGGCAAAGCCTGATGGCTTTGCCTGAGAGGGTCACCTCCCCAGCATCTTATGCAGCCTTGGCTGCCAGACCAGGCGGTAGACCTGCAACAGATTATGGATGGCCCGGTCGTAGAGCAGAAAGGCCACATTGCCCATGGCCAGTGTGCTCAGCGAGACGACCCACGCTGTGGTGCGCAGCTCCTGCGAGATGCTGCCCGCCGGAACGAGCAGCAGCACCAGCCCGTACATCGCCGCCAGCGCCCCATTGCAGAGCAGCAGCTTGCACACGCCCCGCAGCAGCTTCGGGCGGATGCGTTCGAACTTCGGCTTGACCAGCGGGTAGTACCCCAGCAGAAAGACGAAGACGAGAGCCACCTCTTTGTCCGGCACGAACAGCAGGCTGAGCAGGCTCACCGCGCCGTAGGCCGTAAGGGCCATCTTCATGCCGCACTCCATGCAGACCGTAGCGATGAGCAGGCTGGCTGCGGCCGGTGCAAGGAACATCAGCACCGGCACCACGGCCCCCAGCAGCATCAGCGCGACGCTCAGCGCTGCCGCCATGCCGCAGTAGGCCATAGCCCAGCTCCTGCGGCCCTTCACGGCAGCTCCCAGCGCACCGGCTGGTTCCCGGCGTCCAGCGGGTCCACCGCATGGCGCAGGCCGAGGATCATGATGTTGTCGATGAGTGACTTGTTCAGCTTGACATCCAGCATCCCGTAGGCGCGGACCAGGTCGTTCGCTGCGGCCAGCGCCTGCCGCTGGGCATTTTCCATGGCAGCATCCTTCTCGTTGATGCCGTTGACCAGAAACACATTGTACCGGCCCACCTTGCGGTCCTTTTCCACCCGGCTGGCCTTATCCAGCAGATAGAACACCCGCCCGATGCAGCTGCCGATGTAGCGCATGCTCTTGCGCTGGCTGGGGTCATCGGTGGCGAGGGTGGAGTAGAGCGCACCGTAGATGTTGCTCATCGGCTCCGCTGCCACGCTGTAGTTCTTTGCGTTCAGGTTCATCTGGACCACGGCCTGTGCCTGTTCCTGCCCAAACAAACGTTCCAGCGCAGGGTTTTCGCTCACTGCCTTCTCGTAGGCGCGGCGCAGGAGAGCGTGGTCCACCGCGCGGAACAGCTGGCTCCGGAGCGGCAGCTCGTCCCAACGGCGGTCCTGCAGCTTATGCCAGCCCATCATCACTTCCACCTGTGCCGCCAGGCGGATGCCCTGGGTCTGGCACATCATCTGCCTGTAGCAGAGTGTGCCGGGCAGGCGCTGGTTGACGCAGGTGGCTGACCGTCCGGCCAGACTGTCCGCCAGAAGCGCGAACAGCACACCGTTGTATTGCAGCAGCCGACAGGAGTAGAACCCGTAGCTGCGTCTCATCTGCCAGCGCACCCCCCGCAGATACCACAGATATGTGTTATAATCGCGGATGGTAAGCTCCGGAAGATAGGGTCTCATGCGCCCTTCCATTGCCGTCCTCCCTTTCCAGCAGCCTCGCGCTGCATGTTCTTACAATGGTACAAGTATACCTTTTTTCGGTCTTGGATGCAACTGACGAAATGTAAAAGATTCGCACCTTGTCAGCCCCGGAAAAGCAACAGCCGCACCAAACTTTCCCGTTCCGTGCAGCTGTAAAGTATTATTTTTGTTTATTTTTTCTCGAAACGGCCGGTGGAACGCTTGCCGTCAAAGCCCTGTTTAGGCATGGGCTTCGCCTTGTGCTCAAACTTCGGGGCCTCGTAGTACATATACAGCTGGCAGGGGATCATGCCGTTGTACATCTTGCGGCGCTTGTTGGCCCGCTTGCCGTAATGGCTCTCGAACTCCATGTCGGCGGTGATGGCGTAGACGCCTGCACAGGGGTGGGCTTCCATCTGGCGGCCCAGCGTCCGGGCCAGCTGAGCGGCCCCCTCGATGGTGCTCATCCGCTCGCCGTACGGGGGGTTGGTCAGGACGATGGCTTCGGGTCTGGCCTCAAAGGCTGCCACATCGGCCACCTCGAAGTGGCAGCGCTTTTCCACACCGGCCAGCTTGGCGTTGGCGTTGGCCAGCGCCACGGCGGCGGGGTCGATGTCGTAACCGAAGGCCTCAAAACCGACATCCAGCTTGGATTCGGCCAGAGCCTTCTGGCGCTGCTCCGCCCAGATGGACGCGGGCACGAAGCTGTACCGCTCGGCGGCAAAGCGGCGCTTCAGACCGGGGGCGATGTTCATAGCCTTCTGGGCTGCTTCGATGAGCAGGGTGCCGCTGCCGCAGAAGGGGTCTTCCACAAGGCTGTCGCGGCGGACACGGCCCAGGTCGGCGATGGTCGCCGCCAGCGTCTCGCGGATGGGGGCCTCCATGGCGTTGCGGCGGTAGCCGCGCTTGTGCAGGCCGTCGCCGGTGGTGTCCAGCATGATCTCGCAGACGTTCTTGCGCAGCATGAAGCGGATCTTATACTCCGCACCGGTCTCCGGCAGAACGGAGGTGTGGTGTTTGGTCATCAGCCGCTTGACCACGGCCTTCTTGATGATGCTCTGGCAGGCGGGCACACTGGTCAGCTGGCTGTTCAGGGACGAACCGGTGACGGGGAAGGCCGCATCGGCAGGGAGCAGCTCCTCCCAGGGGATGGCGTACACGCCATCGAACAGCTCATCGAAGGTGGAGGCCGGGTAGGTGTTCAACAGCAGCATGACGCGCTCAACGGTGCGCAGGTTGAGGTTAGCGGCTGCGATCATCTCCGCACCGCCCTCAAAGGTCAGGCGGCCATCGCTGACCCGGATGTTCTCCGCGCCGATGCGGCGCAGCTCGAAGTTGGCCGTGGACTCGCAGCCGAAGAAGCAGGGCGCGATCAGTTCAAATTTTGCAGGCATTTAGCATTCCTTTCTTGCGCCGGGGCGCAGTTCACAAAAACAGGCCCGTCCCGGCTGGGGACAGGCCCGATCAGTTCATTGGGTTCAGCGGCCGCGGCGGGAGCGCGGGGCATAACCGCCGCCACGGCGGTTGTTGGTCTCGTGGTCCAGGTCGGCCATCTTCTCTTCGCTCTGGCTCTTGAAGCGGCTCATCATATCCTCAAAGCTCAGGTTGTCGCTTCGGGCGGGCGCTTTGGGCTGCCAGACGCGGGGCGCAGCCTCGCGGGCCGGGCCTCTGCCGCCCTCACGCGGGGGGCGTCCGCCGCCGCGGGAACCGCCGAAATGTCCGCCCTCACGCGGGGCACCGCTGCGCGGACCGCCGGGGCGGGGGCCGCGGTCCGTGCGGGCCGGGCGCGGCAGCAGCCGCTTGATGGACAATGCGATCTTGCCATCCGGTGCCACCTGGATGACCTGCACCTTCACGGTATCGCCGTCGTGCAGGACGGTGTTGATGTCCTGCACATATTCATTGGACACTTCGGAAATGTGGACCATGCCCACCCGGCCCTCCGGCAGCGCAACAAATGCGCCGAACGGCTTCACGCCGGTCACACGGCCTTCAAATACGTTCCCTACCTCAATCGCCAAAACTCAATACTCCTTGCTCTCTTTTTGGGTGGCTGTTCCGGGGCGGGCCGCAGACCCTCCCGGAGGACCCGCCCTCAGTTGCCGGTCACATCCACAAAGATGCGCTCGTTGGGGGCGGCGTAGTTGTAAGAATCACGGGCGACCCATTCGGTCACGTCATCCGCGTCGCCGCTGAGGATGCGCTGCAGCTCCTCGTTTTTGGTCTGCTGCTGTTCGATCTGCTCGTTCAGGGTCTGCAGCTCGGCACGTTTGGAGCTGATGGCCACCTGATTGGAGATGTATGCTGCCAGCATACTCAGCAGCAGCAAAAGAAAGAACAGCCGGAACACCGTGCGCAGCACCGTGTTCTTTCTGCGTTTTTTGCGGCTCGGATTCGTCATAACTCAGTGCCCCCTGAAATCAGCAGGCCCGATGCGCCTGTGGTCTTACTTTGATACGTTAGAATTATACAACATCCGCTGTGGTCTTGGCAAGTTCTTTTTTTGTTTTTTTGCGTTCCTTTTTTCGTTCCGGCGTTCTTTGGCACGTTTTGAACGCACTTTTCGGGCCAGCAGCACCGGCGCGAGGAGCCGCCGGGCCCCTTGCAGCGGAAGCCCCAGCACAAAGAACACACCCCGCACCGGCCCGCGCAGCACACGTTCTGCCGCCCACGCGCCAAAGACGGCCGCCGCCAGCTGATACCACCGCAGCACCCCGCCGAAGCTCAGCGACGCCGCATAGGACTGCAGCCCCAGCAGCAGCGCCCCCACGAGCAGCACGTCCGGCAGAAAGGCCCCCCGGCCTTTTTCCGGGAACAGCGCCCTTGCCCCGCCCAGAACGGCCCCCAGCAGAACGCAGGCTGCCGCCTCCTGCCCGATGAGCCCCGCCGGAAGCGCCGGGGCCATCAGCGCAGCAGACGGCGCAGCAGGCCGCCCGGCGTCCGCTCGGCCGTATACTCCAGCGCGTCGATGCGGCCGGTCAGGCGCACCTCCCCGCTCTCCAGGTCGAGGCTGGTCACGTTCAGCTCGGCTCCGGTCAGGTG
>ERZ1026846.278-NODE-278-length-40672-cov-50.147992_pt1 | contig 40672 bp, 38 predicted proteins | sample MGYA00380153_ERZ1026846 | MGnify/ENA primary metagenome ERZ1026846 (study PRJEB33269, sample SAMEA4719789) | human gut metagenome | biome: human-associated habitat; feature: organic feature; material: feces | place: Cameroon | collected 2013-10 ...
CTGTGTTAAACTACTTTTATTGTAGCTTGACACAGTTTAGTTTACACTCTCTTTTTTTCTGAAGAAGATAAGTCTGAGTATAATTTTCCGAACTTGTTAATTGATAGTTCGACATTCTGCTCTATGAATTGGCGTAAAGAAAATACACATTGATCAGAAAAATATTTTTGAATCCCATTTTCTGCAATTATAGCAATTCTTTTACCAAAAAAATATATAATTTCTTTGGGTAACTCTTTTTCTTGTATAAAGCTAAAGGCTACTTTTACTTTGAGAGCCTTAAATAAAGCATTCAATACATCTGGTTTAAGAGATGTAGGATCTATAAAATATACATTCATTTTTACATTATTTAAAATTTAAACCATATAGTTCGCATGCGTTTTTTAAAAATGTTAGTTATTACGACATGCTATTATTTGCAAAATTATAAATTATTATTTGAAATATCAAATGTATGAGAATAATTTATTATTCTTTTATTATAATTTTGATTCTACAACATTATTTTCGTTAGGAGGAGAGACAATTATGGGGCAGTCTAAATACCCCGAAATCCTTAATGACCGGATTGATGAATACATGTACCCATATACACCAAGGGGGAGTTTGCTCGTGATGTGTAAACTCCCTAATTTTGTTTTTAGGAAGATACTGAATTGTACTGGATGTCAGATATTTATTCTTGGGTATCATTTGAGTATCATTTGAGTATCATCTTGGGTATCTTGGGTGCCACTTTGAGTGCCATCTTGGGTGCCATTACATAATTTCTCTTTACCTCACCTTAACCTCACTTTACTCCATCTTAACCTCACTTTACTTCATCTTAACCTCACTTTACCTCATCTTAACCTCACTCTTTACCTCACTTTATAAGTGACATCTCTCCTTACCAAAATCGTCTTATGAATTTTTAAATTTTCATAAAAAGAACATTATATGATACTTTTGCTTGTTTAATCCAAAAATATTTCTTATCTTTGCACGAAAAGTACAATATAATACACTACTTGATATGAAAATTCAAGAAGTAATGAAATTGCAGCGTAAGGCCTTGGGGATTACCCAGCAAGACCTCGCTGACATGTCTGAGATAGCCATTTCAACCATCAAGAAAATAGAGAGCGGTAAAGGCAACCCATCCCTATCGACGGTTGAAAAAATTATGGATATCCTTGGTATGGAGGTTAAATATGAGATTCGTCAAACCGTTTAAATATTCCCGGTTTTTACCAATATGCTTCCAGAAGGAGCAAACAGAAAGATAGTCTGCAGAAGTTGGCGCTTGGATGAGAAGGATTTCTTCTGAAGATAGCAACCTATGATACGATAGGAGCAATAACTGTAAAAGAAGTAGAATTTTGAACCCCCGAAATCCTTAATGACCCTTAATGACACCTTCGGGAATCAATAAACCGCTCCACCTATTTATATATAGGAGGAGCGGTTGTAATAGATAAAATGTTCTCAAAAACTAATCACATGCAGATTTCAATTCTGCTTTTCTTGCAGCTTACTTTCAGCTTTCCTGCTGCTTACATACAGCTTGAAACGCCGAGCGAAGTGGCTATTGCGGTGAGAATGCTGATAGCAATCTGAATCACCATTTTCCAGGTATCCTTCTTCATAGACTTCTACTTTTTAAAGATTTACGAAGTCGTCGCCGCCGTCTTCACCGCCAGTATTGCCGCCGCTGGTTCCCTGGTCACCGGTGCTTCCGCTGCCTTCAGTTCCGGTAGTTCCACTGCCGCCGCCCTGGGTTCCACCGCCAGCGTTGCTGCCTCCGCCAGTGGTTCCGTCACCATCGCCACCTCCGTCAGGAGTAACTGGCACGTTGAGGTCCACGTTGGTCTTGCCCTCCCTGATCGCCTTGATCACGGCAGCCTGAGCACTTCGGCTAGCCACGAGGTTGAATTCTGCATCCTCGAGCAGGTTCTTGAACTGCTGTCCAGGCTCCCACTGAACCTTCACGTTGGTGATGTTCTGCGCCGTAAACTTGTCGGCAGTCTCTGCGCCCTTGGAGCCGAGCAGGAGAGAGAAATCACCCAGGTCGCCCAGACGGATCTTCTTGCCTTCGAGCAGCATCTCTCTCATGCAGTCCACTGCCATGTAGAGGATGGCGCTGATGTCAGCTCTGGAATACACACTGCCGTGAGAAGTGATGTGCTTGGCAAACTTCTCGATGGTCATCACATCGGTGTACTGCGAGATGGCGAACGCATTCTGCTTCTCGGTCTTCACCAGGTCGGTGTCCTTCTTGTCCGGCTCCTTGCCGTCCTTCTTAGCCTGGTTGATACGTGACTTTGCCTGGTTGATTTCCAAAAGGTTTGCGTTCACGCTGCGCATTACGATGCTGTAGTTAATCATACTCTGTTCTGTGTTTAAGAGTTCTTTGAATCACAACTACCCGGAAGCCCTCGTTTCTGCCCGATTTTGGGTCTTAATAGATGACCGGCGCCTGCCATCATTTAAGCCCAGCCCCGGTCTTAATAGATGACCGGTTTTCGGCACAATAGGCTGTTCCTTCGATTGCCGCTGCAAAGATACAAAATTTCAAAGGCGAAATCAAGTTTTTATCGAAATAAGATGGCAAAAATGGCGTAAGTGCTTGATACATAGTGGTGTAAGTAAATGCTATTTTTACACATTGCTTGCAGGATAGGCTGGAAGGGCTTTTGATGCAGAAGTTGCAGAGTGGCGAAAGCGTGTCATTAAGGGTCAGTGTCATTAAGGGTCATTAAGAAAAATGGGAAATGTCATTAAGAGCTATAGTATAATATAAATAATTTATATTATACTATAGGGGGAATTTGCGCCCCGAAAACCTTAATGATCCTTAATGACACTGACCCTTAATGACACGATAGTTTTTTTTTATTTGATTCTGAAGGTGAAATATTGTGTTGTTATAAGACGTTGATAAACAATAATATATAGTCTGTTGACGAAAGCTGTTCTTTCTCTGAATCGTATCTTTAAAAGCTACAGATTCTCTTCGTGTTTTTCATACTCGCCCTCTTCATTTTGTCTTGATATTGAGTAAATCTGTTAAAACATTTCTGAATTTTCCTTGTTCTTCACGCAGAAAACCCTCATTTTCCCTCTCATTTTTGCCATTCTGAGGGGATGAAAATTGCCTTCTGAGGCTCTTTTTATGGTCAACTAGCGTGTTTTCCTGCTAGCCTTTTGCAAAAGCTCTCTCTCTCATTTTTGTTTAGAAAGTGCAATATTCTATAACAAAGAAACGTGTCTTTATTTGGTATAAGATTGAATACTAAAGAGATAGAGGAAGTAGATGAGTGTGATAATATCTGATATTTCCAAAAGTCGCAAAAATGCGATAAAATGGTGATTTTTTCTTGTTTAAAAGGCTTTTTCTCGTTTTTTGTGTTAATATTCTATAGTAATGGCCGATTTTCCACCATATTTTTGTAACTTTGAGGGGCCATTTCTGTGTACCGCATGGAATCGGCGGTTGAGTTAGTTATCGTCAAGGTGTGCGTGATCGAAGGTTCATAGCCTGCCAAGACATTTGTAGAACCTGAATCGCCCCCACTTTTAAAGTGGACTCGACTCCTTAATTTTTTTAGTAAGAAACAGATATAGAAAGCAATAATAGTTAATGATAAGAAATAGAGTTAGTAATTAAACAACATTAAACAAAATGCAATCAGAAGACCTACCCAAAACAGATAATCGTTACGGTTTTCGCCTGAAAATCAATTCAGAGGAAGACCTGTTAGAAATGGATGAGGCTACAGGAGCCAAGAAGTACACCCCTATAACCAAGGAAGATGTTGCCCAGTTTAAGAGAGAGGCAGAACATTTATGTAAGGAGATTCAATATGCTATAGAAGACATTCAATGGAATACTGGAAAGCATAAGGGTCTTACTCATTATTATCATATTTATCAAGACCTTGCCGAGCAATTGACAGATTTTCTTAAATATATTCATAAGCTCCATAAGAAAGTCTATATTACCATCTACAAAAGCTATGATAATGAACTGATGGCTATCTATACGGAAATCTTAGAGAAGGTGCTGAATGACATTCAGACCATCGCCCGAAAGCATGCAGACTATCTGCTGGATGTGGAGGAGTATGGTCAGATGCCCAGTGGCAAAGATCTTTTCAAGCTGTGTGAGAAGCAGGAGGCTCCGGCTGACGCAGACCTTTCGAACTATGAGTCTCACTACAAGAACTTTATCTCTAGCGGATTGAAGTTGGCTTTGGAGAAGACCGTCGCCACGGTTACCTACATATATAAAGACTTTACCGATTTGTACAAGACCCGAGTTTTCCGAACCGACCACGAAGCTGCCATCATTTATCATTACATCAAAAGAAGATTTGATGAGCATACGCTCCCCGGTCATCTGCAGCATGTAGCCAAGGTACAGAAGCGTCATCTGAAAGAGAGAAGAATAGAGATTACCACTTTGAGCTTACAGAAAGTGATGAGTGATGTAGAGGGGAAATACAACAATTATGCGCTTTGCTTTGACTGGTTCAATAATTTGGAGGATGAGGAGGATGAGGAGGAACTCGTCCGCATGTTTGTAAGAGAGGAGGCTTCGCCAGAGGATTTTGTAACCTTGTTTAAGTATCAGGGTGAGCATAATATGTTGGTGGTAGAAATAGCCAAGACTGATGAATATGAGCGACATGGTGATTCCTTCTTTGTCAACTGAGTGGATCCTGTCAAGTTAAAGGAGAAGTTGGAGTTCTGGATAAAGGGCAACATCACGAAGCAGCAGGACTGGTACATAGTGTGGTGTCTGATGAAATATACGTTCCACATGGTGAAGGATGATAAGGACAAGTCAGCCTTTGCTGCCCGCATGAACCTGATGTTTCCGGAAGTAGAAAAGAAGTGCGTGGTGGAGTCGTTCAGAAAGCAGGAAACGCAGATGAACCACAATCGCCCCTTTGATGAGTGGCTGGCAGATTCCGATCCCGACTATCATATCGCCCAGGAGCTGTATTATAAGCTAGAGAAAAGGGAGGAATATAAGAGAAGGGATTAGGGGGAGTTTTGAGGGAAGGTGCGATGGGAGGTCGCACCTTCCTAAACAGATGAGCAAGCACATTTCCTCTTTCTCCGGCAAGAGTGAGGAAGATGCGCCAAGGCTCACCATAGAGGATATGTATAGTCCTAACAATAAATTGTCTTCATTCTTCAAAATGGGCAATTCTTATTCTATTTTGGTGTCAAATCACATTATCGACAAGGAAGAAATTGTGGTTGCCGATAATACCATCAATTTAAGAAATAAAGTTGCTAGGGTTTTAAGAAAATATGCAGCCTTAGAGAAAGAGAAGAACAAAGATATAGTGATACTTTAATATATACAGCCCTCGAATGTTTCTACGTTCGAGGGCTTTTTCATGGTTTCGTTGCTCTTCTTAAAGTAGTCTTGTTCTTCCTAATGCTAGGTTTTCCCCAAGTTATTCTAGATTTTTCCTAATAATACCAATTTTCCCAAAAACATGGGATTTTTCCCACGAATACCCCGATTTTTCCCAAGATACCCCTCTTTTTTCCCAAAATCATTAGTTTTTCGGGAAAAGTGTGGGAAAAGGCTTGCAGGAAAATAGTGGCTTTTTCTTGCATTTTTGTTAATATTATGCGATTTTTCCTTGTTTTTCCCATGCTGAGCGAGTGGGGGGCTCATTTTTCCCAAGAAATGCCCGATTTTTCCCAAAATCGCGAGTTTTTCGGGGAAGTTGTGGGAAAAGGATTGTTTTGCCTTGGGTTTCGCAGTACTTTTGCAGCGTCGAAGAAACAAGACAACGCCGAAATGGTTTGGTGATCTTGAAACAACTTCCGACTACATTATAATATGAATACTCAGATCATGAGAGTGGTGAAGCAGGGCGAGGCTTTCGCTGTGCAGAGTCAGAAGAGTGAGAACGGCCAGATGATGAAGTGCAACATCGTGTTGCAGGAGATGGGCGGCAAGTACGAGAACCAATATGCTGCGGCAATGCTCGGCAATATGGCGCAGTGTAAGTTTGCTCCCGGAGCACTGGTTGCAGTTACGCTCAGATTCACAGCTCGTGAGTATAATGGGCAGGTTTATCAGGATATCCTCGTAACGGATATTGAAAAGCTAAAGGGATAAACAGAAGTTTTAGTTATTAACTGAGTTGGGACTGCGGAGGATCTTCCATGGTAAAGCGCGCAAAATTCCACACGTTTCTTCTCGCAAAACAATTCAGAATATGAAGAAAAAAGTAAACAATCAGCAGGTAAATAATCAGCAGGTTAACAATCAGCAGGTGAATAATAACGGTTGCCTGCACGTGCAGCTGGGTGGTATGGCTTTCTACGATGAGAGCAAGTGTTTCCTCTTTGCGCCTAATGAGCATGGAGGGGGTGAGAAGGTGCAGGGATTCCGTTCGCAGGGCGTTGCCCAGCAGCTTTCGGATGGTACTTTTGATTTCGTGGTTAAACCACGAGTCCGTTCGCAGTCAGAACTGATCAGAAAGCTGGCACATGGACGATTGAGCAAGACCAAGGATGGAGCTATCCAGCTCACCTTGAAGGTGTTCTGCGATGAAGGAATCAATATCGGCAGCACGCTTGTGAAGGAAGCAGAAGAGGCTGCGGATGCTTTGGTAGAATATCAGTTGAAGCGATAAAAGAGGTTCTACTAAAAGTATTTGATGTTCAACTTAATAATAGTAAGTAGAAAACACATAGATGAGCTGTTATTTAATTAGGGTGGAGAACGGGCACAAGGTTGCCCGCTCCATCACCTCGCTAGAGGAATATAAACTGATTCGTGGAAGTTATGAGCAGAAGGCTAATCTGCGACTGGCTCGCGAAGGAAATGACGGGGCGAAACGAAGACTGGTGCAGTTTAATTATTCCGGACATTATCCGCAAGGGCTGGTGAAGGGAACGAAGCTGCCAAGCCGGGCTTTCGGCTTCGATTTGGACGATAAGCAGGATTTCGAGAAGGCGGCTAAGCTGATGCTGCAGGAGCCTGAGAAATATGGTCTGCTGATGCTGGAACGTAGCGCAAGACAAGGCGGTCATGCGGTTTGCAAGCGAGAGATGGGCAAGACGATCCTGGAGAACCAGGTTAGAATTGCCAAGATGCTGGAGTGCGAGATGGATACTTCGGCTCACGATATTAACCGTGTTTATTTCACGACTTCTGCTGATGCAGAAGATTTGCTTTATCTTTCGCCTGAGCTCTTCAAGGATGATTATGAGGAGGCTGACGTGGCTGCTGAAGGGAAGGTATTGGAGGAGCGTGAGAAATATGGACAAGAGGAGCTTCCGCCGGGTGCGCACAAGGCTAACAAGCATTACAAGCCTTGGTTGGAGAATGTAGAGGAGAAGGCTTTGGATTCTCAGAAAAATCTTGGGAATCAAGAGAATCAGAATCCTTCTCAGAATCAGGCTCAGCCTGCTTCGACTTCGCCATCTACATCGCCCTCTGCTTCTTCATCCTCTTCTTCAACCTCTGCATCGTCTCCTTCTTCATCCACTTCATCCGCCAGCAATGATTACCTCGGAATCCCGTATTCCGAAATCATCTCGAAGTGGTGGCAGATGTATAATGACGGTCATGAGCCTGTTCGTTCAAACCGCAATACGCTGACCTTCGAGCTTGCTGTGAACCTGCGCCACATCTGTGGCTTCGACCGAAGCCTGATGGCTCAGATCATTCCCTGCTATGATGGTTTTCCCGAGCAGGAGAAGATGGCTTGCATCAACTCGGCTCTGAACGAGAAAATCACCCAAATGCCTAAGCGACTGAAAGATGTGCTTTCTGCCATCCGACAGGAGCGAATGAAGCTGGGGGCTGGAAAGGGCGGCAATTCCGAAGGCAGCAATGCGCTGGTGAATGCGCTGGACGAGGCTAGTGCCCAGGACGATCTGTTCTATTATAACGCCCTGCCCAGAATGCCGCTGGGCGTGAGAGATTCGCTCGATGCGGTGGGTCCTGCCCTGGCAATGCCCGTAATTACTGCCATCTGTCCTGCCATCGGAATGCTGGCTACAGGCGTAAAGGTGTCTGTTCACGGTAAGATGAACTCGCTGAACCTCATCTCTTACATCGCCGGTGATTTCGCCTCAGGAAAGGGAAGCATCGACCCCGTGATTGATGCTTGGACTTCGGAGATAAAGGATATGGATAAAATGTACCAGCAGAAGGAGGATGAATGGCGAGCCAAGAAACGTGCGGCTAAGAACAAGAAGGAGCAGCCGGAAGAGCCGAAACTGCCTGTAAGATGTCTGACGCTGAACAACACCGTGGCGAATCTTGCCGAGCGACTGGCTAACACCGAAGGTAAGCACGCCTTCTCGTTTACCCCAGAAGCCGACACCGTGGCGCAGAAATGGAAATCGGCGATGAGCGATTTCTCCGTCATGCTCCGTCAGGCTTACGATGGCACAAGCTACGAGCGTGAAGCACGAAGCGCAGAAGCGGTGAATGTTCACATAGACAGACTGTTATGGAACGTTGTGATGTGCGGAACTCCTGATGCTCTTTATCGTGTGGTGAACAATTACACGGATGGTTTTCAGAGCCGTATTACCGTGGCAAGAACCCCAGACAATACGTTTACTCCGCTGACAGAAAATCTGTATGTGCTCACCGATCGCCAGCGCGACCGCATCATTCAGGTAGCCCATCTGCTGCCTTTGATGGAGGGCGAGGTGGAACTGCCGAAGCTGGAAGCAAAGGGTAGGGAATGGCTGGAACAGATTCGCCTGGAGACGATGAAGAATGATGACAAGGTGAAAGCCCGTCAGCGTTTCCGTATCTGTCCTACCACGATGAGAATGATGACCTGCATCATGCTCTGCAAGGTAGTAGAATCGCTGATTCAGAAGCACGGCTTCCAGGGGGCAGAGAAGCTGTTGAAGCAGAATCCGCTGTTATGGAAGGAATTGATAGTCAAGATGCAGACTCCAACCATGCTCGCTGTGTTCAACATCCTTGCCGATTATCTGTTGGACAATGCACTTTACTTCTTCCGTAGCCGAATAGAAGATGCTTTTTCATCGAGAGACTATTGCGGACAGTCAGCTTACGACCGTTCTCGTAGAGGTAGAAACGATTCCATCTTCGAGCGTCTGGATGTTACCTTCTCCTTTGATCAAGCTCAGCAACAGAGCATTTCCGTAAAGGGGGCAAGTGCTACTCACGAGTCGGTGAAGCAGATGCTGAAGAACTGGAAGCAGCAGGGCTTGATAAGCGTCTTGCCAGACAAGCGTTACCAGAAAGCGTCGCCTACCGTTTAAAAGTGTCATTAAGGGTCAGTGTCATTAAGGGTCATTAAGGTTTTCGAAACCTCGAACTTCTTAATGACCTGCCCACAAGTATCATTTTTTTTTAATATCATCATTATGAACATCGTTATATTTCGCCGTCGCTTCACTCCATGGGGTGTGGATGGCACATTGGTTATCAACGGAGTATTTTTCAGTGGCACCGTAGAACATCCTAAGAAATACATGGCTGCAGGCCGTTATAAGGTTGCACCCGTACCTATCAGATTCCAAAAGAAGATAGAGGTGGAGATCAAGGAGACGGAAGAGGAAAAAGAGAAGAACAGTGAAAAGGGTAAGAAGGAGGAGAAGAAGTTCAAGATTGAGATTGTAGAGGAGGTTAGAACCATGCCTGCGATTCTGCAGGAGAAAGGTCGAGTGTCGAAGACGCCTGTGCTTCGCAAGCCCTATATCACGCCGGGCTTTGGACCGCTTGCCTTGAAGTATGGAAGCATCGTGATGGGCAAGTCATTGAAGACGGGACTTGTGGCTTATAACGAGGAGAAGTTCCAGGAATTTTGCGATATGATTGACGAAGCTTTGGAGAAGAAGGAGAAAGTAACGTTGGTTATCAAGGACTGGGGGAAAGACGAGATTCCTAAGGAGTATATGATTGTTCTTCCTAATAATAATTTCAATCATACTATCCAGTAATTATATTGTATACATTAATTTATACATTATGCGTAAGATTAAGGAAATCATCATTCATTGTAGTGCGACCCGAGAAGGTCGCGACTACACCGTAGCCGACATCGACCGTTGGCATCGTGAGCGTGGCTTTTTCTGCATTGGTTATCATTTCGTGATTTACCGTGACGGAAGCATCCACGTGGGCAGATCAGTAGAAGAGGTGGGCGCCCACTGCAAGGGTCACAACACCGTGAGCATCGGAGTATGCTACATCGGCGGCCTTTCCAAGGATGGTAAGCCGAAGGATACCCGAACACCGAAGCAGAAGGCGGCGCTGAAAGCCCTCATAGAGCAGCTGAAAGAGGAATATCCCGAGGCAACTGTTCATGGCCACAATGAGTTTGCCGCCAAGGATTGCCCTTGCTTTAATGTGAAGGAGGAATTTGGTGTGTAAAAATATATAATGAGGGTGCGTCATAAGTCAGAGATGCACCCTCATTGTTGAATTCGGGAGCCCCTTGGATGTAGTGTGAAAATATATAAAATGATTTAAATTCAATAAACTGCTAAACTTCCATAAATATTTGAAGAGATTGTAGCTTTATGGATATTTTTTATTAACTTTGCAAGTTAAAGGATATGGCTAATGATGATTTAAATAGATTGGAAGTTGTTTGGCAGATTAATGAACCCATGAAAAGGTTAGCTGAGCAACTTTGTGATGATCAAGCAGCCATTACGAAATGGAGTACTAATGCTTCTTGGCCAGTTGAGTTCAGTAGATGAATATTTCTGAATTACTTTAGGTTGAGTTGACAGAGTTTGTACAATTTGATAAATGTAAGATTAAAGTTATATAGATGAAAAAAATACAATATAATACAGTTTTAGATCTGTTTTGTGGATGTGGTGGTATGTCTTTAGGTTTTGAAGAGGCAGGCTATCGTGTCTTGCTTGGCATTGATATATGGAAAGATGCCTTGGAAACATATAAATACAATCATAAGCAGAGCAAAACTTTATGTGCAGATATGGCTTCATTGAATCCATCAGATATAGTAAAGATGTTGGATGGAAATGATATTGATGTCATTATAGGTGGGCCTCCTTGTCAAGGATTTTCGATAGCAGGTAAGCGCATTGTTGATGATGAACGAAATAAATTGTATAAAGGCTTTGTAAGGATGGTTAACTATTTCCAACCCAAAGCTTTTGTGATGGAAAATGTTCCGAACATATTAAGTATTGGGGGAGGTGCAGTAAAAGAAGCTATAATTAAAGATTTTGAAGAACTTGGTTATCATATAGAGGTACAAGTTATGTTAGCTTCCAATTATGGTGTTCCGCAGAATAGGCGTAGAGCAGTTTTTGTTGGTACTCGAAATAATATGATTTATGAGTTTCCTGCTCCTGGCAATTTGCCTATGGTTACCTCTAAAGAGGCTTTAAGTGATTTACCAGACTGTTCTTTACCAGAAGGAAGTCCTTATTTAACAGATGAGATGTCCGATTATCAGCGGCTTATGAGAAAAGGAAGTATGGGTGTTTATAATCATGAAATAACTATCCATACACAGAGAACAAAGGAAATAATAGCAATGGTACCAGATGGAGGTAACTATAAAGACCTTCCTGTTGAGCTTCAGCAAACGAGAAAGGTTCATATCGCATGGACAAGGCTCAATAGCGAGAAGCCAAGTTTCACTATTGATTGTGGGCATAACCACCACTTTCATTATAAGTATAATCGTGTACCGACAGTGCGCGAGTCCGCAAGAATACAGTCCTTTCCTGATGCTTTTATTTTCTTGGGAAATAAAGGAAGTCAGTTGAAGCAAGTGGGAAATGCCGTTCCGCCTTTAATGGCTAAGGCAATATCTCTTCAATTAAAAAAATATTTATGATTATGTATAAACCAGAAAATCAATATAGATGCACTATAATTAGAGGTAAGAGTCAGACCGATATGGAGGACTTGTTACCTCTTTATGCCAATATTGTACATAAATATTGTCCATGTGAAGAAAGTGCTTTTAAGGAATCTGCAAAAAAGAAAATATCGAAAGCTTTATTTAATACTGAAGCTTATGATAAGTTATCGAAGTCTAATAAAAAAACTGTTGATAATCATCTAACAGAGATTGCTGGTACGCTTTTGGGATTATATTATCCTAAAGCAGAAGATGATGATAGTACAATGATTTATGAATCACCATCATGCAAATATCTTGTTGAAAATCATGATTTCCCAACTTTTTTCAAAAATTTGTGTTTGAATTTCCAGTTCCCTAATGGAGCAAAATCGGTTAATTATGTAAAAGAGGATATTGATCATCAGCTCAATATTAAACCTTTTTGCTATATAGTGTCTCTTCTGTATTATGCACAGAAACAAGATGCTAAGGTTTTACTGTCTAAACAGGAGGTGGGATATTATGCTTTGAATAACTTGGACGTTTTGCAAGGAAAGGTTCCTTGCGAAGTTGTGTATGATAGAATTATGCAGGACAGAAAGAATAAAATAAGAAGAGATAAGCTTAGTGGTTCAAAGGATTGGCAACATATCAAGGAGCAGTTTAATTTGTTGGAACTTGCTAATATCATAGAGTGCGACCAAACCTATCTATGGTTAAATCCTTTTGAAAGTAAGGCTGTATCTATTTTTATTAGAAGAAACGGACCTGCCGAGTTTAATAGTTATAATTATGACTTTAGTAAAATAGAAGAGCGAAAGGCTTTGCTTAACGATTGGAGAGCTTTTTATGGAACTTTTAATAAGGAATTAGATGATATCCATACTCAATTCACTACTGATGTCATTTTAGTAGGAAAGGATGAGTTAAAGGCAAAAGGTACTGCTATGAAGTCAACTGTAGAACTGGGTGATGAGGGTGAAGCTCTTGTATTCAAACTGGAACAGGAACGTGTTAGAAATTATAAGGAGCGTCTTGTTAATAAGGTTCTTCTTCTTGGTAAGACAAAAGGTTTGGGATATGATATATCTTCAATAGAAGCTGACGAAAATCCTCAAAAACCTGAGTTTGCAAGATATATTGAGGTTAAAGCAACGAAGAGAATTACTGTTCCAAGCTTTGATAAAAATTGGGGTGATTCTTTGAATGTTACTGCAAAAGAATGGGTTGCTGCTGAACAGTATGGGGAGTATTATAACATATATCGTGTTTATTTTACAAAGACTAAAACGATTGTTGTTAGAATTCAGAATCCATACAAAAAGGCAAAAGAAGGATATATTGAAGTTTATCCAACCATATATCAAATGAATTTCGATTCAAGTGTAATAGAATTAAGATATGACAAATAAGGTTGCATCGCTTTTTTGCGGTTGTGGCGGTTCTGATTTAGGACTGCTTGGTGGTTTTGACTATTTAGGGAAAAAATATCAAAAGTTAGATTTTGAGATTGTATATGCTCTTGATTTTGATAAGTGGGCAGTTGATACCTACAACAAAAATTTTGAGCATAAAGCAGTTTGTGCGGATATATGTGATGTTGATTTTGACGAAATACCTGATGTCGATATAATGATTGGAGGTTTTCCTTGTCAGTCTTTTAGTACAGTAAATCCGACAAAAGATACTAATGATGCTCGTGCAAATTTGTATAAACAAATTGTACGCTTTTTAAAGGTGAAACAGCCTAAGTACTTTATTTGCGAGAATGTTAAAGGATTAATGACTTTGCAAAAAGGAACTATCATTGCTAAAATTCTAGATGAATTTAAGGCGATGGGGTATAATGTAAAATTCAAGTTGATAAAGGCCGTAGAATATGGTATTCCTCAAAAGCGTGAACGTGTCATAATTGTTGGTATAAGAAACGATTTGAAGTATAATTATGAGTTTCCAAAGGCTATTTTGGAAGAAAATAATTATACTCCACTCAGTGCCGTTATTGATAATTTAGCTATAGACGAACAGAAATATTATTTTTCGGAACGAGCTGTACAAGGAGTGAAAAATGCCAAGAATAATATGAAAAGAGGGCTTTGGCAAGACTTGTCTTTGCCATGTTTAACTATTACTGCGCATTTGGCAAAAACAAGTATGAATTCGCGTGACCCGATCCTGTTGGTTAATCCTGAGAAGGAATTATATAGACGTTTCACTCCAAGAGAAGCTGCTAGGATTCAGTCTTTTCCTGATACGTTTATGCTTAATGATTCTGAGCCAAAGTCATACAAACAAATAGGAAATGCCATCCCTCCTGTTATGATGTGGTATGTTGCTCAAGCTTTGCAGGAAGCCATTCATTGTGCAAATAAAACGAATGAGTCAATTTGTACTCAAATTCGTCAATTAGATTTCTTGGAAGTTAAGAAAGAATATCCTAAAGTTATAGTACAAAATGTACCAGTAGAAGTAGGTGATTCCTTAGATGTGGATAGGGGGAAAAATGTGCTCATAAGTTTAGTCAAGTCGGATAATATGGATCAATACTTAGATCTCTCTGCTAAAGTATACTATACTGGTAAGAAATTTCCTTCAACTGTGGCATTAAATAAATTATATTACTTTATGCCTTATTTTAAGGGAAAAGGAGTACGTGATTTGTATTTTATAAAAATAGCTAGAGTCGGTACAAAGAAAGAAGTTCATCCAGAGTGTTCGGACAATGATTTCCGACTTGTATTTGAGATTCAATATATGGGTCAACTTTTTAATGACTACCAACCGGTCCATTTGGATATTTGGCGAACTTTTAAGGATACAACTATTGAAGATTTATTAAAATTAACAGATATAAATAAGAAGGTGTGCTTTGTATAAGTACACCTTCTATAAATGAAAATAGAACTCATGAGTGAAACAGAAATTTATGATAGATTGAACGAGCTAAGCTCTTATTTCTCATTTGGTAGGGTATTAGGATACATTGCCTTTTTTGAGACTATAGGAATAGATTATCAACTAAAACATGGACAGGATGCAAATAAAGATAGAATGTTATCTTCTGAGTTGAATTTCTTAGCTGGTTTATGGATGCAGAATGTTGTGCTTGATAAAAATTGGAATATAACTCTTGATGATGACTATACAAGAGAAGTATATAAATTAATGGATGATTTACATTATTTGTTTCTTAAAAAAAATGATTCATCTAATCAGTTTATTGAGGTATTTTTCTACGAAGGGGATTTGGCCTATGATTGGCAATATACCTATTTTGCTCAAAAAAAGTATAATACACCGCATTTGTATGATGTCTTAAAAAATGATTTCAATTTTGATGCTCATGTGTTGAATTCTACATTATATAAGATTAAAAGTTGCATAGAAAAACAAATCGTTAGACGTAGAGATGAAAAAAGTAAACACCATGAGTATATTTCACCCATGAATGCTTTTACTATTAAACCCAACATTGTTAAAAAGGATTTTAGTCTTGCAGAACAAGCTGTTATGAAGGCTCTTTCTTTTAGTTTGGGGAATGGTATTGATAAGCGAATTAGTAAAATTACTGATTTCAATAGCTATATTCTGTATCCTATTATTGAACTGCCAAATAATAGGGGGTATTTTTGTGTAAATGAACTTGCTATATCTGTTGCAATGAATGAGACTCCTTTTTATTGGTTACAACAGTCTCCAGTTTTTGGAAAGAAATTAGGAAGCATTCGTGGGGATATAGCAGAAAAGTTGGTTTTTGATATTGTACAACGTCGATTTCAAAATGATGTATATACGCATATACCTATAACAAAAACAAAGTCTTCTAATATGATTACTGATATAGATGTGTTTTTCTCTTATAAAGATACAGGGATTGTCTTTCAGGTAAAGAGTAAGAGATTAACTGAATTATCAAAACAAGGTAATGCGGAGTCAATTGAGAATGATACACAAAAAGCAATAATTGAAGCTCATGAACAAGGATTAAGATGTATAGAATGTATGTTGAATTCTACTGAGTATTATTCCTTAAGAAAGAGAGGCTTAGGTTACGTAAAATCTTTAAATTTATACAATGTTTGTATTACACTCGATGCTTTTCCAGGAATATCAACTTTAAGTTATTTGAAAAGTTTTAGTCAGAAAAGTTTACCGATAATTGCAATGTCATTGTATGATTTAGATACTATTTTTTACTTATTTCAACAGAAACAGATTGTTGAGTATTTCAAATATCGTGTAGAGTGTATAAAAAATGGCATATATGGAATAAGCGAGATTTATTATATTGGTGCTTTTTTAGCGAAAGTAATGCAGGGCTGTATTAAACTTAATAAAAATAAGATACCGAGGGAATACGCATTGTATGCTGATTATATAATAAAAAAAAGTAAGAAAGAATTTTATGCACATAAGAATGTGGATTGTGATTTGGAGGAATTGATAAACATGTTCCAACCGAAGGAACCAATCGAATGTGAATAATGTCAGATATGCATTTTTTGCTTATGGGCATATATATTGTGATGCCTAAAATGAGGAAGGATTTTTACGATAGTCTGTTGCTTTAGAAATATTGTGACGGAAAAAGAAAGGTGCTCAAAATGAGCACCTTAACTGTTAATTTGTTGTTGCTGTTCATCGTGTATTATCACGATTATTTTCCGATGCAGAAATGCTTGAAGATGTTGTTCAGCGTTTCCTGGCTGCTGATCTGGCCGCCGGTGATTTCGCCCAGCTCCTCCAATACCATTTTCAAATCCTCAGCGATGATGTCGCCGCTCATTCCGGCTTCCATCGACTCCAATACACGGGAGAGGGAAGATTGGGCACGGAGAAGAGCATCGTAGTGGCGGGCACTCGTAATGATGACATCGTTCTCGGTAATCTCCGGAATATCAGCGGCTTTTACTAATGCCTGCTCCAGAGATGAAACGTTCTCGCCCGTGCGGGCACTGATGAAGAGTGGGGATTCTGAACCGCAGGAATCTGTTCTGCAGGAATCTGTTCTGCAGGAATCTGAACCGAAGAAATGAGTGAACTTATCATTCTCAAGTTTATCATTCTCAAGTTTATCCATCTTATTGAATACCACCAGCAGCTTCTTGCCCTGGTTCTTCTGCTTCATCTCCTCGATTTCTGAGACCGATGGCTGCTCATCCAATAGCCAGATTACAATCTTCGCCTCTTCCATCTTCTGGAAGGTGCGCTCTATTCCGATGTTCTCTACCACATCATCCGTCTTGCGGATTCCTGCCGTATCTATGAAGCGGAAGGTGATTCCGTCGATGAGAGTGGTGTCTTCGATTACGTCTCGGGTGGTTCCGTGAATGTCGCTCACGATGGCTTTCTCCTCGTGGAGCAGACGGTTGAGAAGGGTGCTCTTGCCCACATTCGTCTTGCCTACGATGGCTACGGCTACTCCCTGCTTCAGGGCGTTGCCGGTCTCGAAGGAGTGGGCGAGGGTGGTAATCTTATGATTGATTTCTTCGGCTAGTGCCTGGAGATCGCTGCGGTCGGCAAACTCCAGTTCTTCGTGGTCGCTGAAGTCCAGCTCCAACTCCAGGAGCGAAGTCATCTTTAATAATTTTTCGCGCAGCAGGGAGAGTTCGTTACTGAAGTGACCCTTCAGTTGGCTAAGCGCCATCTTGTGGGTTGCCTTGTTGGTAGAGGCGATGAGATCGGCTACTGCCTCTGCCTGCGAGAGGTCCATCTTGCCGTTGAGATAGGCACGACGGGTGTATTCGCCGGGTTCTGCCTGGCGACATCCTACCTCCGTAAAGCGATGGAGAACCTGCTGAAGAATGTACCGGCTGCCGTGACAGGAAATTTCGGTGGAATTCTCGCCTGTATAACTGTGGGGTGCACGGAATACGCTCACCAGTACATCATCGATGGTGTTGCCATCCTTATCCTTGATTTCTCCATAATGCAGGGTGTAGGGCTTGGCTTCTTCCAGGGATTTGCCGTTGGCTGACTGGAAGATTTTGTCGGTGAGGGTAATGGCGTCGGAGCCGCTGAGTCGGATGATTCCGATTGCACCGCCAGCTGGGGTTGCCAGGGCGCAGATACATTCTTCTTGATTCTTCATTCTTTCTTGTTTATTTTAAAGCTTTTGCCCTTTCAGGGCGATAGGGTTGTTTGCTGTTTTAACCCAGGGCGTTGCCCTGGGCTAGGAGCTTCTGCCCTTTCAGGGCGTATTGCTGCAATGAACTAGATTCTATCTAATACAACCTTGATGAGGTTGTCGATGGTGCTCTTGTAGCCGGTGTTGGCGCTGAGGGCACGGCGATTGGCGATGACCATGCAGCAGGTGAGTGCCTTATGGCCTAAGAGGAGAGAAAGACCAGCCAGGGCTGAACTCTCCATCTCAAAGTTGTTGACACGCAAGCCTTTATACTCGAATGCTTCAATCTTCTGATTAAGTTCCGGGTCGGCAAGAGGGGCACGGAGCTCTCTGCCCTGAGGACCGTAGAATCCGCCGCAGGCGATGGTGATTCCGCGAACCATGTCGTCGCCGGCAATCTGATTGAGCAGTTCCGGGTCGTTGTTCACGCAGTATGGATTGCCAATCTGGTCGTTCCACTTCACCTGGCGCTTGAATTCTGCCTCTGTCTCAAGGTCGCAGATTTCGTTGCGGCGGGCATAGAAGTTGATGAGTCCATCGAAACCGATGCTCTTCTGTGAAGCGACGAAGGTTCCGGCAGGACAGTTGAGCTGCAAGCCGCCGCAGGTTCCGATGCGCACGAGGGTGAGGGTGGTGTGCTCCGGTTTTTCGGTGCGGGTAGCGAAGTCGATGTTCTTCAGTGCATCCAGCTCGTTGACTACGATGTCAATATTATCGCATCCTATACCGGTGCTCTGCACGGTGATTCTCTTGCCTTTATATGTTCCGGTGATGGCGTGGAATTCGCGGCTGGAAACCTCGCATTCCTGGGTCTCGAAGTGGGATGCTACGAGGGCTACGCGACCTGGGTCGCCCACAAGGATTACCTTATCTGCCACCTGCTCCGGGCGCAGATGAAGGTGGAAGCAACTTCCATCCTCATTGATAATCAATTCTGATTCTGCAAAATATTTGCTCATAATCGTTATGTTTTGATGGTTATAGATATTAAGGAGTTAAAGGAGTTACTCTTAACTCCTTTAACTCCTTCTCTTAATCTCCTTTCTTAACTCCTTACTTCTGAACAGGAATCTTCTTGACGCGGCGCTCATGACGGCCACCCTCGAAGGTAGTAGCGAAGAACTCGTCGAGGATTCCCTCGGCTGTCTTGTTGTCAATGAAGCGTCCTGGAAGTACCAATACATTGGCATCATTATGCTGGCGAACGAGATGAGCAATCTCCTTGCACCATGCCAAACCGGCACGTACACCCTGATGCTTGTTCAAAGTCATGGCGATTCCCTCGCCACTGCCGCAAATGCCGATACCTGGATAAACCTCGCCGCTCTCAATGCCTTCGCCGAGCGCATGGCCGAAGTCAGGATAGTCAACACTCGCATCGCTGTATGTACCGTAATCCTTTACAGGATAACCCTTCTTCTCCAAATATTCCAATACGAACTGCTTCAATGGAAAACCTGCATGGTCGCATGCAATACCAACTGTCTTTACTTCCATAATACTTTAAGTTTTTAAGTGAAGAAACCAGGGTAAACCCTTATCCTTCACAAGGTTAATATTAAAAGAGTGAAAGGAGTCGGATGCCGGAAATGGAAATCTGCCATCCGGCAAAATCTCCAACTCCAGCTTCCAACTCCTGTTTAGTTTATGCTAATTAAGCCTCTGCCAAGAAAGCCTTGACCTGCTTGTAAACGTTCTCGCCTGTGTAGCCGAGCTTCTCATCGAGCACCTTGTAAGGAGCAGAGAAACCGAAGCTCTCCATACCCCAAACCTTACCGTTGGCACCAACGAGACCTTCGAGAGTTACAGGAAGACCGGCAGTCATACCGAAGATCTTAGCGTTCTTTGGCAATACGCTCTCCTGATACTCCTTGCTCTGACCACGGAACAAGCCCTCTGATGGAGCACTTACCACGCGAACCTTGATGCCGTCGGCACGCAAAGCATCGCAACCAGCCTCCAATGTAGAAACCTCAGAACCGCTGGCTACGAGGATAACGTCTGGATTCTCATCGCTGCCTGCTACGATGTAAGCACCCTTAGCAGCCTGCTCGTAATCTTTACCCTCTGGCAACTTAGCGATGCCCTGGCGAGAGAAGATCAAAGCTGTTGGAGTCTCAACGTTCTCCATAGCGAGCTTCCAGCAAACGGTAGTCTCGTCAGCATCAGCTGGACGGAATACGCGAACGCTGTCCTTGCCTGCGTGGTTCTTCAACTTCTCCATCAAGCGGATCTGTGCCTCCTGCTCAACTGGCTCGTGAGTAGGTCCGTCCTCACCAACGCGGAATGCATCGTGAGTCCAGATGAACTTAACAGGAACCTGCATCAGGGCAGCGATACGAACAGCTGGCTTCATATAATCAGAGAATACGAAGAATGTACCCATTGCTGCAACCACACCACCGTGGAGCATCATACCGATACACATATCAGCCATTGTCAACTCTGCAACACCTGCCTGGAAGAAAGCACCTGAGAAGTCACCGCGAACGATGCTCTTAGTCTTCTTCAAGAAACCATCTGTCTTATCTGAGTTAGAAAGGTCAGCAGATGCACAGATCATGTTAGGAACCTGCTCTGCCAAAACACCGAGACAAGCAGCAGATGCAGCACGAGTAGCTGAACCAGCCTTCTGCTCAACCTTGCTCCAGTCTACCTTAGGAGCCTTGCCGCTGAACCACTCATCCATCTGAGCAGCCTTCTCTGGGTTAGCCTTGCGCCACTCAGCCTCTGCAGCCTTGCGCTCTGCAACGATCTTCTTCAACTCCTCAGCACGCTTAGCGTAGATTTCCTTTACATCGTCGAAGATGACGAATGCATTCTCAGGATCACCACCCAAGTGCTTGATAGTATTTACGTATGCGTCGCCACCGAGAGGAGCACCGTGAGTATTGATGCAAGCCTCGTAGCTTGTGCCGTCTGCGCGGAGGGCACCCTTACCCATTACGGTCTTACCGATGATGAGGGTAGGGCGGTCCTGCTCCTTCTGAGCAGCATCGAGAGCCTCACGAATCTGAGCTACGTCGTTACCGTTGATCTTGATGACATTCCAGCCCCAAGCCTTGTACTTCATCTCTGTATCCTCGTTCATTACAACGCCACACTCTGTAGAGAGCTGGATGTCGTTGGAATCGTAGAACATGATAAGGTTGTTCAAACCGAGGTTGCCGGCGATACGACCAACACCCTGAGAGATTTCCTCCTCTACAGCACCATCAGAAATGTATGCGTAGATCTTGTGCTGCATCATGGTTGAACCCAGACGTGCCTCAAGGAACTTCTCAGCAACAGCTGCACCAGCTGCGAGGGCGTGACCCTGACCGAGAGGACCAGATGAGTTCTCGATACCACGCTGAAGGTCGAGCTCTGGGTGACCTGGAGTTACAGAACCCCACTGGCGGAACTGCTTGAGGTCTTCCATAGAGAAGAAACCGCGCATAGCCAAACCAGCATAGAGCATTGGGCTCATGTGACCTGGGTCGAGGAAGAAGCGGTCGCGGCCAGTCCATGTTGGATCTGCTGGATCATAAACCAGGTACTCTGCGAAGAGCACGTTGATGAAGTCAGAACCACCCATAGCACCACCTGGGTGACCAGAGTTAGCCTTTTCTACCATTGAAGCAGCCAAGATACGGATATTATCTGCTGCATGATTCATTACTTTAATGTCGTTCATCATACAAATGTATTTAATGTTGTTGTTATTGTTTTTCTGCTGAAACTGATTGCTTATCAGTCTCTTACGGAGAAGAGAACTGATGATGTGAGCAAATTACCCTACAAAAGTACTATTTTATTTTCAAAACTACGATAGATTTTGCAGGAATTTTCACTTTCAAGGTGTTTTTCTTCAATTTTGCATCCTTGAATGTTGCTGGCTTCACTACATCCGGGTGTTCGAAATCATTGAAATCGCTTACCTTCTTGCAGCTCAGAATCTCGCCTGCCACTGTCTTTGGAGCCTTCAGACCATCGAGGCTGAACACTACCTCCTGAGCCTTGTCGAGGCTTACGTTGGCGAGTGAAACCACTACGGTGCCGTCTGCCTTCTTGGCAGCTGATGTAGAAACCACAGGAATCTTTCTGCCATCCTTGGCGTGATCATCGCCACGGACATCCATAGAATCGCACTTCACGTCCATAGGGAGATAGGTTGCATCCTGGAAGTCCTTGTACATCTTGAACACGTGGTAGGTTGGAGTGAGAACCATGTGACCGGTGCCCTTGGTGTCGGTGAGGATCATAGACTGGAGCACGTTCACTACCTGAGCGATGTTTGCCATCTTGATGCGGTCGGCGTGACGGTGGAATACGTTGAGCGAGAGGGCTGCCACGAAAGCATCGCGCATGCAGTTCTGCTGATAGAGGTGACCCTTGATGGTTCCTGGTTCCTCATCCCACCAGGTTCCCCATTCATCTACGAGCAGACCGATCTGCTTCTTAGGGTCAGCCTTGTCCATAATGGCTTCGTGCTTCTTGATCACGTCTTCAATGCCGAGGCATTTGCCCATGGTCCAGTAGTAGTCGTCGTTGCTGAACTTGGTAGCCGAACCCTTGCTTCCGCTCCATCCGGTTACTGTATAATAATGTAAGGAGATTCCGTTGGCACGATGACCTACACGGTCCATCAGCACCTTGGTCCAGTTGTAATCGTAGTCGCTGGCTCCTGATGCAATCTTGTAGAGTTCGTTGCCATCATAGTTGCGGCAATATACGGAGTAGCGGCGGAAGAGGTCAGAGTAGTACTCTGGGCGCATGTTTCCACCGCATCCCCAGCTCTCGTTGCCCACTCCGAGGTATTTTACCTTCCAAGCCTTGTCGCGTCCGTTTTGTCGGCGGAGCTTAGCCATCGGAGTATCGCCGTCGCTGGTCATGTATTCTACCCATTTTGCCAGTTCCTCTACGGTGCCCGAACCAACGTTTCCGCTGATGTAAGGCTCGCAGCCCAGCATCTCGCAGAGATTCAGGAATTCGTGGGTTCCGAAGGAGTTGTCCTCGATGGTTCCTCCCCAGTTGTTGTTCTGCATCTTAGGGCGCTTCTCACGAGGACCGATTCCGTCCATCCAGTGGTATTCGTCGGCGAAGCATCCTCCTGGCCATCTCAAAACAGGAACCTTGAGGTCCTTGAGGGCTTGGAGCACGTCGTTGCGGTAACCCTGGGTGTTAGGGATGTTTGACTCCGGACCTACCCAGAGTCCACCATAGATGCAGCTTCCCAGATGCTCGGCAAACTGACCGTAGATTTCACGGTTGATTTTCTGAGTTCCCTGGTTGGCGTGGATGGTTCCTGTTACATCCTGAGCCTGAGCCGAGAATGCAACCGCTGTAGATAAGATTGTGGTTGCAAAGAGTTTATTCATCATTGTGAAAGTTTTTGTTTAATTATAAGAATAGGGGTAAATTGAAGTTTAATCTTGTTGATAGTACGTTTGTGAGGGCAAATTCCCTCACAAACGTACTGTAAAAGTTGGGATTATTTCTTGTTGGCTACGGCTGCCTGCTCGATGGCGAGACCAGCCTTGTAGGTTTCGATGTACTTGTCGAAACCAGCCACATCTTCTGCTGTAGGTGCAATCTCCACACCGGTGTTGCCGGCAAATACCTTCTGGTCGAGGTAATCAGCCAGGCTCAGCTTCTCTGCATTGTTTACGAGATAACCTGCGAGCAGGGCAATACCCCAAGCACCACCTTCGCCTGCAGTCTCCATGACAGAGATAGGGGAGTTGATGGCTGCTGCGAGGATGCGCTGACCTACGCCCTTGGTCTTGAACAAACCGCCATGACCGGTGATGCGATCTACCTGCACCTTCTCGTCCTTGAACAATACGTCGTTACCGATCTTCAGTACGGCTACTGAAGCGTAGAGGTTGGCGCGCATGAAGTTGGCGAGGTTGAAGTGGTCGTTGGCTGAACGTACGAACATTGGGCGACCCTCAGCCAAACCGGTTACAGGCTCACCTGAAATATAGTTGTAAGCGATCAAGCCGCCACAGTCTGCATCGCCCTCGAGAGCGTGGTTGTAGAGCTTGCCGAATACCTCGTTCATATCTACCGGAACACCGAGCAACTCCTGGTACTGCTTGAACAAGCCAACCCAAGCATTGAGGTCGGAAGTACAGTTGTTGCAGTGAACCATGGCAACAGGACTGCCGTCTGGAGTTGTCACCATATCAATGACTTCGTAAGGTTGGCTCAAGGCTTTCTCCAACACGATCATAGAGAAAGAAGAAGTACCTGCACTTACGTTACCGGTGCGCTGACGGACAGCGTTGGTAGCCACCATACCCGTACCAGCATCACCCTCTGGAGGACAGAGAGGAGCACCAGCCTGGAGAGTGCCTGATGGGTCGAGCTTCTTCGCACCTTCCTCGGTCAGGGCGCCAGCGTCTTCGCCTGCGTTCAATACCTCAGGGAGAATGTCGAGAATCTTCCAGCCCAGGTTCTTAGGCTCGATGAGCTTGTCGAACTTAGCCACCATCTCAGCATCGTAGTTGTTGGTGTTGGAATCGATAGGGAGCATACCTGATGCGTCGCCTACGCCCAAAACCTTCTTGCCTGTGAGCTGCCAGTGGATGTAACCGGCGAGAGTGGTGAGGAAGTCAATCTTGTTGATGTGCTCCTCGCCGTTGAGGATAGCCTGGTAAACGTGAGAGATGCTCCAACGCAATGGGATGTTGAAGTGGAAGAGCTCTGAAAGCTCGGCAGCAGCCTGTGCGGTGTTGGTGTTGCGCCAGGTGCGGAAAGGAACGAGGATGTTCTCATCCTTGCCGAAAGCCATGTAGCCGTGCATCATCGCAGAAATACCGATGGCAGCCAACTGCTTGATTTCGCAGTCGTACTCAGCCTTCACGTTCTTGCGGAGGTCAGCGTAGCAATCCTGCAAACCTTTCCAGATAGTGTCGATGCTGTAAGTCCAGAGACCATCAACTAACTGGTTTTCCCACTCAAAGCTACCCTGTGCGATAGGGTTATTGTCGGTGTCAATCAAGACAGCCTTGATTCGGGTAGAACCAAACTCGATACCGAGAATGGCCTTACCTGATTCTATAATAGTTTTTGCGCTCATTTCTTATAAGATATTAAAAATTAGCGTAATGCCTTGTTGAGCATGTAGTAAATCTCGTTGTTGCGGAGCTGCTGCTTGAAGCTGCTGATAGTTGTGTTCTTGTCGATGTTGACGAACTCAATACCCAGGATCTCGCAGAAATCCTCCCAGTACTCAGCAGTGATGTCGTAAGAGAATGCGCTGTGGTGAGTACCACCAGCGAGGATCCAAGCACCTGCACCAATCTCGAAGGTTGGCTGTGGAACCCAGAGTGCTGAAGCTACAGGGAGCTTAGGCATTGCCTTTGGCTCGATGCACTCTACCTCACTTGCGATGAGACGGAAACGGTTGCCGAGGTCAACTACAGTTGCCTTAACACCCTTACCTGTCTTAGATGTGAATACGAGGCGGGCAGTCTGCTGCTTGCGGATACCGATGCCGAGGAAGTGAACCTCGAGCTTTGGCTTGTCTGTTGCGATCAATGGGCAAACCTCGAGCATGTGGCTCTGGAGGCTAGATGTGCGGTCCTCAGCGAAGTTGAGTGTGTAGTCCTCGAGGAATGAGCAACCCTTCTCCAAGCCCTGGTTCATTACCCAGAGTGTGCGATAGAGGCAAGCTGTCTTCCAGTCACCCTCTGCACCGAAACCGTAACCCTCTGCCATCAGGCGCTGTGAAGCCAAACCTGGAATCTGGTCGAAACCGCAGAAGTTAGGATCGTCGATGTCTGCATCGCCGAGGTCATCGAAGTTGGTAGTGAATGCTACTGCATTCTCATCCTTCAATACGCGACGGAGAGCGATCTCAGCCTTAGCTGCGTTCTTCACCTTCTCCCAATATACTTCCTCGCCAGACTCATCGATCTTGATGGTATATTCCTTCTTGTACTCCTCAACGAGAGCATCAGCTTCTGCATCAGTTACCTTCTTGAAGTACTCCATGAGTGAAGATACTGGGTAGTAATCTACGTGGTAACCCATGCGCTGCTCAAACTCTACGCGGTCGCCATCTGTTACGGCTACGTTGTTCATGTTCATACCGAACATCAGGCAGCGTACGTTGTGAGCATCAGCAACACCGGCAGCTACGCGAGCCCAAGTTGCAATCTGCTTCTGAGCCTCTTCGCTCTTCCAGTAACCTACAACTACCTTTCTAGGGATGCGCATACGGGTGCAGATGTGACCGAACTCGATGTCGCCGTGAGCAGACTGGTTGAGGTTCATGAAGTCCATATCGATAGAATCCCAAGGGAGTTCTGCGTTGTACTGAGTGTGGAAGTGGAGGAGAGGCTTCTCGAGAGCCTGCAAGCCCTTGATCCACATCTTAGCTGGAGAGAAGGTGTGCATCCATGTGATGATACCTACGCACTTAGCGTCGTTGTTGGCAGCCTTCATGACAGCCTCTACCTCTGCAGAAGAGTTAGCTGTGCCCTTGTAAACTACCTTGATTGGGATGATGCCACTGTTGTTCAGACCATCTACCATGTCCTTTGAGTGACCATCTACTATCTTAACTGTCTCGCCTCCGTAAAGAAGCTGTGCACCAGTTACAAACCATACCTCTAAATTCTCAAATGCCTTAATCATGATTGTTTGTTGTTTTTAAATATTGTTATTGAAAATCTTTTTTTAATTCTTCTGTCTGCATCAATCTCGTTCGGAGATTAGTGCTTCTTCTGTCCGTAGTAAGCGTTAGGACCGTGCTTGCGGTTGAAGTGCTTCTCTACGAGCAATGGGTTCATGGTGGTGTTTGGATTCACGCTGAAAGAGATGAACGCCATCTTAGCCACCTGCTCGGCTACCACTGCGTGATAGACAGCCTGGTCAGCATCCTTACCCCATGTGAAAGGACCGTGGTTCTTCACCAGTACGCCTGGAGTGTGAACCGGGTTGATGTTGTCCTTCTTGAATCTGTCAACGATTACTACACCTGTATTGTGCTCATACTCAGCCATCATATCCTCTGTCATTGCATTGGTGCAAGGAATGCAGTCGTGGAAATAGTCTGCGTGAGTAGTACCGATGTTAGGGATGTCCAATCCAGCCTGAGCCCAGGCTGTAGCGTAGGTAGAGTGGGTGTGAACCACGCCGCCCAACTCTGGGAATGCACGGTAGAGAACCAGGTGGGTAGGAGTATCTGAAGATGGATTCAGGTCGCCTTCAACAACCTTGCCGGTCTCCAGGTCAACTACCACCATGTCGCTAGCCTTCATGGTGTCATAGTCAACACCTGATGGCTTGATGACAACCAGACCCTTCTCGCGGTCGATTCCGCTTACATTTCCCCATGTAAAGAGCACGAGGTTGTGCTTCACCAGGTCAAGGTTTGCCTTGAACACTTTTTCTTTTAATTCTTCTAACATAATATATTTCGTTAAAGTTGTTTGTTTATTTGCTTCTATATCTGGAACTCCTTCTGCAAGAACCATCCATCATCTTTCTTCTTGATGAAATCTGATGATAGGATGATTCCTGCAAGGAATTGTTTGTTTTCTATTTCAAGTTGAACGATGGGTCTTCCTCGTATGCTTTCTTGTTGAAGCGGTAGAGGGCAGCGCCTCGTTTCGAAGTAACCTTGTCGATGAGTTCTGTCTTCTCGATAAAGTCAATATCCTTCACGCGCTTGCGGAAGTTGCGCTTGTCAATCTCTTCTCCCATCACAGCCTCGAACACGTGCTGAAGCTGAGTCAGCGTAAAGAGGTCGGGGAGGAGCTTGAAGCTCAGTGGCTCATGATTGATGCGACGGCGGATCTGACAGATGGCGTCGTGAATCATGGTGCGGTGGTCGGAATAGAGTTCTGGAAGTTCGTTCAGACTTACCCATTCCAGACCGTGCTCGATGCGGAGACTATCATCGTAATCTACCACATTGATGAGGGCGCAATAGGCGATGGAGATAACTCGCTCACCTGGGTCTCGGTCGATTCGGCCGAATGCACCAACCTGTCTTATGTAGAGGTTCTTCATTCCTGTTAGATCCAGGATGACTCTGTTTGCAGCGTCCTCTAGATTTTCGTTGGCTCCAACGAAACCACCATAGAGTGACCATTCGCCGCGTCCCGGGTCCATTTTACGTTTGCCTATCAGAACTTGAAGGTTGTTGCCGTTAAATCCGAAGATAATGCAGTCCACGGAAACCAGAACTTTGGAGTATTCATTATAAAACTGCGTCATGGTCGTGTTGATTTTTGATGTTAAGATTCAATGAATTTGATTGATAGTTTTTTTTAGGGAAGTTGGGAGTCAGAAGGAGAAGAAAGGAACCTGCTAACTATTACACACTAAAGGAAAATTCCATCCTTTCAGCTTCTAACTCCTAACTTTTTCTATATTTTACCAGAAGTAAGCGTAGAATGCAGCGCAGAGGCCGATTACTACGATTGTACCAATGATATCGAACGCACCCCAGCTCTCACGGATAGACTTCTTGAAGTCGGATGTGAAGGTGATTGCCTCTACCTGCTCCTTGCTTGGGGCTGGAGTGAAGCAGCTCACTACTACCATGAAGATGATGAGGAAGACGAGCAGCCAGCACTCGAACACGAGCCAGTTGGTCTGCCAGAACCATGCGGTATAATCCCAGAATGCACCATCCATTGTTGCCTTACCTGTATCAGTAATGACGTTGGTAACGAGGCGGAGCATACCGATGAGGAAACCGGTAATCATGGTGTATTCACCTGCCTTTGGAGTAATCTTCTTGAAGAAAATACCCATCGCAAATACTGCTACCATGGCTGGAGCCAGGAGTGACTGGATTCCCTGGAGGTAGTTGTAAAGGGTGTCCATCTTCATCATGATTGGCAACCAGGCAAAACCCAGAACTACAACTACTACGGTAGCGATACGGCCAACGAGTACATAGTGAGCCTCTGACATTCCCTTCTTCAATGGCTTGTAGAAGTCCTCGGTGAAGAGGGTAGCACAGCTGTTGAAGAATGCTGCCAAAGAAGCAACGAGTGCGCAGATGAAACCGATGGTTACGATTCCCTTGATACCTGCAGGAAGTACGGTCTTTACCATGATGGCGAAGGCTGCATCAGTCTCGTTCATCTGGATTGCGCCCTTCTGAGCCAAGGCTGCTGCAATCATACCTGGAATGAGGAACATAAAGCAAGGGAGAACCTTGAAGAAACCGGCTGCGATTGTACCACGGCGAGCACGCTTCATTACCTCTACGTTGCTTTCGCCAGGAACCTGACCGAGTACACGCTGAACGATATGCTGGTCAGTACACCAGTACCAGAAACCAATGATGGTTGCACCGATGAATACTACGAAACCTGGATACTCCTGATACATTGAGTCACCTGCCTCCCAGTGGAACATGTGGGTTGTTCCGTAGCCGTTGTTCAACTTGCCGCAGTAGTCCATCATATCTGCCCAACCTGCAGAGATGCTTCCACCGCCGAGGGTAGAGAGACCGAGGAAGAGCACGAGGAATGAACCGATGACGAGGATAGGAGTCTGGATGGTTGACAAGGTCATTACACCCTTCATACCGCCGAATACGGTGAAGATGGTGGTGAGGATGATCAAGCCGATAGCACCTACCCAGAAGTTCAAGCCCCAGAGATACTCGAAGAAAATACCACCTGTAAGTGCAGTAACGCTCACCTTGGTGAGAATGTAAGCAACGAGTGTGATGATAGAGAGCCATGAACCTGTACGCTGAGTATAGCGGAACTTCAGGAAGTCTGGCATGGTGATGATCTTACCCATCTTGTTGATGAGCAACTGATAGAAAGGTACGAACAACCAACCGAGGATGAGGATCATCCAACCCTGCATCTCCCAGTGAGCCATACCTACACCACTCTTGGCACCTGTACCGGCAAGACCAACGAGGTGCTCAGAACCGATGTTGGCAGCAAAAATAGCCATACCGATTACATACCATGGCTCACCCTTACCGAAGAGGTAAGCAGAAGAGTCTTCACCTTTCTGAGCCTTTCTGTCTTTCACAATCGCATGCCAGACAGCCCAAATCACGCCGATTACACCAATGGCGAGTACTGTCCAATCAAGCCATACGAATTCTGTTGAATTCCAATTCATAATTACTATAAGATCGTTTGTTTATTTATTATTGTTTATTCTTTCTTTTATTGGATGCTTAATCCTATGGAGTTCGGCGGATTTGTAATCCGCCGCATAGCCTTGGGTGTCGGTGGATTTGCAATCCGCCGCTTAGCCATTCCTTACTTCTTGACGCTGAACTTGTAAGCGAGGTGAGAGTAGTACTTCTCTCCTGGCTTCAAGGTTGCATCTGTCCATCCCTTTACGCCCTGGGCAATCTTGGTTGGTGAATCAGGATACTTCTGGCTCTCGAAGCAGACGCTCACGTGCTTAGGATACTTGATTCCATGCTTGCAGGCAATACCTGTGCCCTGGAAGTTACCTGTATAAACCTGGATTCCTGGCTCATTGGTGAAGACCTCGAGGAGGATTCCGCTCTTTGGAGAGTAGAGGCTTGCGCAGACGGTCTTGTCGTCGCCCTTGGCATCCTTATAGGTGTTCAGACACCAGTTGTGGTCGTACCCTGTAGCGTTCTTGATCTGGTCGAAGCTGTAATCTACCTTCTTGCCAATCTCTGTAGGAGTGCGGAAGTCCATTGGAGTTCCTTCTACGTCCTTGATTTCACCTGTTGGAATATAGAGTGAATCTGCAGGAGTGAACTTATCAGCATTGATGTACATTACCTGGTCGAAACCTTCCTTGGATGGATCGCCATTCAAGTTGAAGTAACTGTGGTTGGTCATGTTAACCACGGTCTCCTTATCGGTTGTAGCACCAAACTCGATGTCGAGTGTATTGTTGCTCTTTACCGTATATTTTGCTGTTGCAGTAACATTGCCAGGGAAACCATTCTCGCCATCCTTTGCCTGGATAGTGAAGGTTACAGAAGAATCATTCTTCTCTGTAATATCGTAAACCTGGTTCAACCAACCGGTAGCACCACCGCCGTGAAGACAGTTGCCATTGTCGTTTGGCTTCAGATTATATGTCTTGCCTGCAAGAGTCAACTTGGAGTCCTTGATACGGTTGGCGTAACGGCCTACTGATGATCCGTAATCAGAAGGAGAGTTGAGGGTGTCTGCATACTGGTGGATGTTGTCGTAGCCGAGCACTACATCTGTAGGCTTGCCATCCTTGTCAGGGACAGAGATGGAAACTACACGACCACCATAGTTGGTGAGGCAAACCTCCATGCCGTTGGCATTCTTGAGGGTAACTAACTCAGTCTTCTTGCCCAAAACTGTAGAATCGAAGTCTGCTGGATTCAAGCCTGACTGTGTTAAACTAGCATTGCTGCTTGAAGAACATGCTGAGAGGGTAGCGACTGCTGCGAAACCAACTCCCATAAAAAGGTTCTTTACGTTGTTCATTTCTAGGTTGCTTTTAATGTTGTTTACTAATTTTGGGTGTAAAATTACAATTTTATTTTGAAACCACAATACTTTTCCCTAACTTTTTTCCTTCTATAGTGTGTTTTTAACACTATTTGCATCAAAACCCCTGTTTTCTGCTGTTTTTCCCGTGTTTTTGTCTTTAATCTGTGTTTTATGATAGGGGAGTGTCATTAAGGTCAGTGTCATTAAGTGTCATTAAGCTTTTTCGGTCATTTCCGCCCGTAAGCTCCACGCGCCCTGAAAAGGGCAAAAGCTATCAAGTCGTGACAATATCTTATAACGAAAAAACTGCAGCTGGCAAACACCAACTGCAGTTCCTTTATATTATAATAATGTGTATCTATTAGCAAACCTTGTGAGAACCCTCAGAGATAACTACTGGGTAAACCTCAGGAGCATGGCCATACTTAGCTGTGAACTTAGCTGTAACATCCTCAACGAACTTGTCGTAGATGTCGTCCTTAACCAAGTTGATGGTGCAGCCACCGAAGCCACCACCCATGATACGGCTACCGGTAACACCATTCTCCTTGGCAACCTCATTCAAGAAGTCGAGCTCCTCGCAGCTTACCTCGTATTCCTTGCTCAAACCGTGGTGAGTCTCATACATCTTCTGACCTACAGTCTCGTAGTCACCCTTCTCAAGAGCATCGCAGACTGCCAATACGCGGTCCTTCTCGCCCAATACGAAGTGAGCGCGGCTGTAATCCTCTTCGCCAACTTCTGCGCGAACCTCCTCCAGCTGCTCCCATGTGCAATCGCGGAGAGTTTCAAACTTAGCCTCTGGGTGCTTGGCAGCGATGTGCTTAACCACGTTCTCGCAAGAGTTACGACGGTCGTTGTATGGAGAACCAGCCAACTCGTGCTTAACCTTAGAGTTAACCAGGCAGAGCTTGTAACCCTTAGGCTCGAATGGGAAGTACTCGAACTCACGGCTGTTGCAGTCGAGACGCATCAACTTGCCCTCCTTGCCGAATACAGAAGCAAACTGGTCCATAATACCGCAGTTTACACCTACGTACTTGTGCTCAGTAGCCTGACCAGCGAGAACGAGATCCCACTTAGAAACCTTGTTGTCACCGAAGAGATCGTTCAAAGCGAAAGCGAAGCAGCTCTCAAGAGCAGCTGAAGAAGACATACCTGCACCGAGAGGCACGTCGCCATAGAATGCAGCATTGAAGCCCTTTACATCAACACCCAGCGCCTTCATCTCCTGGCAGATACCGTAGATGTAGCGTGCCCAAGATGCGCGAGGACCCTCTGGGTCGTTTACCTTGAACTCTACACGGTCCTTCAAGTCGATAGAGTAGAGCATCACTGTCTCTGTTCCGTTAGGACGGATCTCAGCCATAATACCCTTATCTACTGCACCTGGGAATACGAATCCACCATTATAATCTGTGTGTTCGCCAATCAGGTTAATACGACCTGGTGACATATAGATGTTACCTGTTTTGCCATCAAAGTGCTTGATGAAACGGCTTCTTACTTTTTCGATATCCATAATAGTTGTTGTTTAAAAAGTTATTATTAAAGATTTGATTATAAACTAGTTATTCCCGGATAAATCAAGTTTTGCTTCACCCGGGAATAGATTTTTCCGGAATTTACTCTACAGGGATGTCCTTGTTGACATTCTTGCAACCTGCGAGCGCATAGAAAAGAATGTATGCGATCATGGCGATGATAACCCAGTAAGATGCGATAGGGCCAGCAGCCTTAGCAACTGCATCCTGGATGAGAGGCATTACACCACCACCAACTACCATCATCATGAAGATACCTGATGCCTGAGCTGTGTATTTGCCAAGACCCTCAACGGCAAGGTTGAAGATTCCACCCCACATGATAGAAGTACACAAACCGCAGATGGCGATGAGTACACACTTGGTAGGGATTGTAAATGCTACAACGCCAGTACCATGGTCGTCGAGCTTGAGAAGGCTTGCAATCTCTGAATCACCTGCCAAAGAGAAGTTCAATGTGTTTGCCTCTGGCAAGAAGATGGCTGTGAGCAACAGGAGGATAGCTACTGTTGATACTACTGTCATCTGTGTCTTGGTAGAAACGGCACCGCTGATGAATGAGCTGAGGAATCGGCCGCACATCATAAGCAACCAGTAAACTGCTGCGAAAGCACCACCTACAGAAGCTGCACCTGTGAAGTCCATGCTACTGATGTAGAAGATAAGCTGAGCTGGAATACCAATCTCAACACCTACATAGAAGAAGATACCGATGACACCGAGTACGCAGTGACGGAAAGACCAAGGACTGTGGTCGTACTGCACGTTTTCCTTCTTGATGTTTGGCTCAGGAATAGCTACGAACCAGATGATGAAGAAGGCTGCGATGAATACTGCCATGCCGATGAAGAGGAGAGGAGCAACGTCGCTCATACTGGTGTTGGCTGTAACAGTACCTACGAGCACACCTGCCAGCAATGGGGTAAGAGTACCACTCAATGAGTTCAATGTACCACCAATCTGAATGAGCTGGTTGCCACGGTTACCACCGCCACCGAGCAAGTTCAACATTGGGTTTACCACCGTGTTAAGCATACATACGCAGAAACCGCAGATGAATGCACCCAACAGATAAATGATGAGGTTGAGGCAAACTGCGCCAGAGCTGAGTGTGAATACTGGGATGTCGTCACCGAAGATGCTTGATAAGTACTGGATCATCAAACCGATTGTACCGACTGCAAGTGCGATGAGAGCTGTTTTCTTGTAACCCTTGTTTTCGATCATCTTACCTGCAGGAATACCCATAAAGAGGTAAGCGGCGAAGTTCATGAAGTTACCCATCATGGCTGCCCAAGAGTACTTGAAGCCCCAGATGTTGCCAAAAGGTGCTCCCATGTTAGTTACGAACGAGATCATTGCAAAGATAAAACACATCGTGATAATTGCAATGACACGACCGTTGTTGTTTCCATTGTTTTGTTCCATTGTTTAAACTTGATAGTTGATATTGTTATTATTTAATGTTTATTCTAGTCAGAATTTTACCGCAAAAAGGAGTGGCTGCCTCGAAGTTCTCTTTCAGAGGCAGCAACTCCTATCTGATTATTAGTGATTTATCCTATTTCTCTACACCAAACTTGTAGATGGTCTTCTGGGTGTAAGTCTCACCTGGACACAATCTGCAGCTTGGGAAGTAAGGGTGGTTAGGTGTGTCTGGGAACTTCTGTGCCTCGAAGCATACTGCGCTGCGGCGTGGGAAGGTTGCACCATGCTGACCCTTGAAGTCTGCCAGGAAGTTACCTGTGTACATCTGCAGACCAGGCTCTGTGGTGTAAACCTCCATGGTGCGGCAGCTTACAGGATCCTTGATGCGAGCAGCAAAGCTCAACTCGCCCTCTTCCTTCTTGTTCAATACATAGTTATGGTCGTAACCAGAACCATTCTTAATCTGTTCATCATCTGCATTGATGTCCTGTCCGATTGGCTTTGGAGTGCGGAAATCGAATGGAGTACCCTCTACCTTCAAGATCTCACCTGTAGGGATAGATGTCTCATCTATAGGGAGATAGTAGTCTGCGTTAACCTGACAGATGATGTTGTCAACTGTTGGGGTAGGGTTAGCAATACCCTGGATTGAGAAGAATGCATGGTGAGTGAGGTTGCAGATGGTCATCTTGTTGGTGGTTGCCTGATACTTGATGACGAACTCGTTGTCGTCTGTCAAGGTATAAGCCACCCAGACAGTCAATTCACCTGAGAAACCTTCCTCGCCGTATGGGCTGGTGTACTTCAGGACAACTGCGTTGTCGCTCATGCGAGTAGCATCCCAAACATGTGCGTGGAATCCAGTAGGACCTCCATGCAAGTGGTTCTTGCCATTGTTGCATGCTAACTGATACTCCTTGCCATGAAGAGTAAACTTACCCTCCTTAATACGGTTACCGTATCGACCGATGAGCGTGCTCAAGAAAGGCTCAGGTGAGTTGATGACGTCCTGGATGTTGTCGTGACCCTGAACGAGGTTGGCATAGTTGCCGTCCTTGTCTGGCATCATGATAGCTACAACAGCACCACCGTAGTTCGTCACAGCAACCTCGTTGCCCTGATTGTTTCTCAACACGAAGAGATCAGTCTTCTTTCCCTGTACTGTGGTCTGAAAATCTTCTCTTTTCAAACCACACTTGTTAACTGGTTCTGTATTCATAATATGTCATTTTTTTAGTTACTCTACTTTATGTTCTAAAGTAATCTACTGCAAAGTAACTAAAAAAAAATGAATGTGACAAATTATTTAGCAATTATTTGATTTAAAAAAACTAAAAATTTTCAGGAGAGCAAATCTGCCACTACATAACTTGAACCGCCAACGAAGACAAAATCGTCTTTTCCTGCATTTTTTAGAGCAGCGTTATATGCTTCTTTTACAGAATGATATAGACTTCCGTGTAAGCCAAGCTTTAATGCAAGTTCGCTCAGTTTCTCTACAGGGATGGCTCTTTTGGTAGAAGGCTGCGTCCAGTAGTATTTTACCCGGTTTTCCAGCATTTCCTTCAATAGTTGTAATACGTGCACCACATCTTTGTCATCCACCATGCCGAAAACGATGTGCTTGGTCTCGGCTTTTACGGAGTTGATCTGCGGTGCAAGGTAGTTCCAGCCGGCGAGATTATGGCCCGTATCGCAGATGGTGAGGGGAGCATCATTGAGCTTTTCCCATCTTCCGCGCAGACCAGTCAGTTCGCAGACGTGGGCGAATCCTTCACGGATGGCTTCATCACTGATGGCGAGTTTCTGGCGCAGTATATGAAGTGCAGTCAGGATTGTCTTCTTGTTGCGCTCCTGATAGGAACCTTTGAGTTCCATGTCCACATCGCAGGTTTCGCTGTTTTCCAGATGATCTGCGTCGAAGTCCTGGGCAAAGAGGATAGGAGCATTCTCAGCCTTCGCCTTGTTCTCGAATACAGGTCGGGTTTCCGGGAGGTATTCTCCAATGACTACCGGAACGCCAGGCTTGATGATTCCTGCCTTTTCACCGGCAATCTCGGCAAGGGTGTTGCCCAGGAACTGGGTGTGGTCGAAGCTGATGTTGGTGATGATGGAAAGGATTGGGGTGATGATGTTGGTGCAGTCGAGTCTTCCGCCCAGTCCCACCTCGATGACCGCATAATCCACCTCCTGCTCTGCGAAGTATTTCAGTGCCATGGCAGTGGTGAGTTCGAAGAAGGATGGATGAAGTGGTTCGAAGAAAGCACGGTTCTCTTCAACGAAGTCAATGACATACTGCTCCGGAACGCATTCTCCGTTCACTCGGATACGTTCTCTGAAATCTACCAGATGGGGAGAGGTGTAGAGTCCTACCTTGTAACCCTGGCTCTGAAGAATGGCAGCAAGGGTATGGGAGCTGGAGCCTTTTCCGTTGGTTCCGGCTATGTGGATGGTCTTGTACTTCTGATGAGGATGACCAAAGTGTTCATCCAGGGCGAATGTCGTCTGCAAGCCTGGCTTGTAAGCCTTCGCTCCGATTTTCTCAAAGACAGGAGTACTGTTGAAGAGATATTCTGTTGTTTCTTGATAATTCATTTTCTATATATATAATAATGTGTATAAACAAAAAGAGGCAATCCCAACACCGGCGTCAGCCAATGATGAGATTGCCAGTAATCTTTTGTTTGTCTAGAAAGATAATGTTCTCTAGAAATCACTTTCTCCTCATGATGGGAGAGAGTTATTTATTGAAGAGATTCTTGATGCTGTCGAAGAGAGACTTCTTGGTAGCCTTGTCGGCCTGGAAGTTCTCGCACTCCTTGAACTTCTTCACCAGTTCCTTCTCCTCCTTGTTCAGCGTCTTAGGAATATAGACAGTGATGTTCACGATGATGTCTCCTTTTCCGTAACCGTATCCCTGGATGGCTGGCATTCCCTTGCCACGAAGGCGAACCTGTTTGCCCGGCTGGGTGCCCGGTTCAATCTTGATGGTGGTCTTTCCCTCCAATGTAGGGATTTCTACCTCACCACCGAGAACGGCTGTGGAGAAGTCGAGTACGAGATTGTAGTAGAGATCCTTGTCCTTACGCTCAAAGTTCTCACTCTTTTCTACACGTACAATCACCTGAAGATCGCCGTTTACACCATTGTGCTTACCGGCGCCTCCCTTTCCAGGAACTGTTACAACCATTCCATCATCAACGCCAGCTGGGATGTTGATCTCTACAACCTCCTCGCCAGTTACGATTCCGTCGCCGCCGCAAGCTTTACACTTGTTCTTGATAATGTGACCTTCGCCGCCGCAAGTAGGGCAGGCAGCCTGGGTCTGCATCGTACCGAACATAGAGCGGACAGTGCGAACGGTGTAACCTGTTCCGTGACAGGTAGGGCAGGTCTCAGGCTGAGAACCACTTTCGCATCCTGTGCCATGGCAAGAAGAACATGGAACGTCCTTGCGAATCTTGAACTTCTTGGTGCAACCTGCGTAAGCCTCTTCCAAAGTAAGCTTAGCCTGTACGCGCAAGTCTCTACCCTGGTACTGCTGTGGCTGGGCACTTCCGCCAAATCCGCCGAAACCGCCACCGAATCCACCGTGACCGCCGAAGATGTCGCCAAACATCGAGAAGATGTCGTTCATGTCCATACCTGCGCCACCGCCGAAACCGCCAAATCCTCCCTGAGGACCGTTGAATCCAAACTGATCGTACTGCTGGCGCTTCTGAGGGTCGTGAAGAACCTCGTATGCTTCGGCAGCTTCCTTGAATTTTTCCTCAGCCTCCTTGTTGCCAGGGTTGCGGTCTGGATGATATTTGATGGCTATCTTGCGGTAAGCCTTCTTAATTTCGTCTTCTGATGCCTGCTTATCTACGCCCAGCACCTCGTAATAGTCTCTCTTTGCCATTTTTCTCTATATTTTTATTGACCTACTGCTACTTTAGCGTGACGAATCACCTTGTCGTTGAGGGTGTAACCAGTCTGTACGCAGTCGATTACCTTACCCTTCTTGTCATCGCCCATTCCTGGTACCATAGCGATTGCCTCGTGGAAATCTACATCGAAATCCTTGTCTGCAGTCTCAATCTTCTTCACGCCGAGACCTTCGAGTGTCTTGATGAACTTGTTGAAAATCATCTGTACACCTTCCTTGATAGCCTTAGGATCTTCGCTCTTGTCGGCGAGTGCGCGCTCAAAGTCGTCGAGGATAGGAAGGATGGCAGAGATGGTCTTCTCGCCACCATTGAGAATCAGTTCTGTCTTCTCCTTCATGGTGCGCTTGCGGTAGTTCTCAAACTCGGCAGTCTTGTAAAGCAAAGCCTTCTTGAGCTCTTCTGCTTCTTGCTGAGCCTTCTTCAGAGGGTCAACTTCTGCCTTGTCTGCCTCATTGTCAGTATTCTCTGTCTGATTGTCAGCATCTGCCGACTTTGTGTCAGCCTTTTCCGCATTCTGCTCATCAGACTTATTCTCTACGTTATCGTTATTCTGGGTAGCGTTCTGTTCTGCATTCTCATTGAGAACCTGCTCCTTTGCGTTACCGTCCTCTATATTAATTTTCTTTTCTTTTGACATAGCCTTAAATTTTTTAAACATGATTATTCTTTTATTGGTTGTTTTGACAAAAAGTGTGCCAACTCGATTCTCATCGAATTGGCACTTGTATAAACTTTAAATGTATTAATATGTTTTTCTATTATTGTATTCCGTACATTTTAGCCTTTTGTTCCTTGATGGCCTCATCGTAGATGTACTCATCATAAGACATCAGCTTGTCGATGGTTCCAGAAGGAGTGAGCTCAATGATACGGTTTGCCACGGTGTTGATGAACTCGTGGTCGTGGCTGGCGAAGAGTACATTACCCTTGAATGCTACCAGGTTGTTGTTGAATGCCTGGATACTCTCCAAGTCCAAGTGGTTGGTTGGAGTATCGAGAATCAGACAGTTGGCGTTCTGCAACTGCATGCGGGCAATCATACATCTCATCTTCTCACCTCCTGAGAGCACGTTCACCTTCTTCAGTACTTCCTCACCGCTGAAGAGCATTCTACCTAAGTAACCCTTCATGGCCACCTCGTTGCCTGGACCATACTGGCTCAACCAATCTACGAGGTTCATGTCGCTCTGGAAGAATTCTGTATTGTCGAGTGGGAGATAGGCTGTTGTGATGGTAATACCCCACTTATATTCACCTGCGTCAGCCTTGCGGTTGCCGTTGATGATCTCGAAGAGGGCTGTCATCGCCTTAGGGTTGTGAGAGAGGAATACAACCTTCTCACCCTTCTCGATATTGAAGTTTACGTTGTCGAAGAGAACTGTTCCGTCCTCATCGCAAGCCTTCAGACCTTCAACCTCCAGGATCTGATTACCTGGTTCACGGTCCATCTGGAAGATGATGCCTGGGTACTTACGGCTAGATGGGCGGATTTCCTCAACATTCAGCTTCTCCAACATCTTCTTGCGGGATGTGGTCTGCTTACTCTTAGCCACATTGGCAGAGAATCGGCGGATGAACTCCTCCAACTGCTTCTTCTTCTCCTCGGCCTTCATCTTCTGGTTCTGAGCCTGACGGAGAGCCAACTGAGAACTCTCGTACCAGAAAGAGTAGTTACCGGCAAACATAGTTACCTTGCCAAAGTCAATATCCACGGTCTGAGTGCTGACAGCATCGAGGAAGTGACGGTCGTGAGAAACCACGAGAACAGTCTGCTCGATATTGCTGAGGTATTCCTCCAGCCACTCTACTGTGTCGAGGTCGAGGTCGTTGGTAGGCTCATCGAGGAGGAGGTTGTCTGGGTTACCGAAGAGAGCCTTCGCCAACATCACGCGCACCTTCTCTGTGTTGGAAAGCTCACCTACGAGCTTGTCGTGGCGATCTTCCTTTACGCCAAGGTTCTGAAGCAACTGGGCTGCATTGCTCTCAGCCTCCCAGCCGTTCATCTCGGCAAACTTAAGCTCCAATTCAGCTGCGAGGTTACCATCCTCTTCAGTCATCTCAGGCTTAGAGTAGAGGCGCTCGCGCTCCTTCATGTTTTCCCACAAAGGCTGATGACCCATCAGAACGGTGTCCATCACGCGGAACTCGTCATACTTGAAGTGGTCCTGCTCCAAAACGGAAAGGCGCTCGCCTGGACCCATCTCCACTGTACCCTTGTTTGGCTCCAGATCGCCGCTGATGGCGCGGAGGAGAGTTGACTTACCGGCACCGTTGGCACCGATTACGCCGTAAATATTACCATGTGTGAACTTGAGGTTTACATCTTTGTAAAGCACTCGCTTACCGAATTGAATTGCAA
>ERZ1026846.281-NODE-281-length-40539-cov-22.037620_pt1 | contig 40539 bp, 36 predicted proteins | sample MGYA00380153_ERZ1026846 | MGnify/ENA primary metagenome ERZ1026846 (study PRJEB33269, sample SAMEA4719789) | human gut metagenome | biome: human-associated habitat; feature: organic feature; material: feces | place: Cameroon | collected 2013-10 ...
ATATAAGCAAAATAAAAGAATCACCATTAAACTGTTTAAATTTTGCAATAATTTACTGTCAAAAATAGATGAACAATCTCGACGAATGAATTTGGATGAGAAGCAAATGGTTCATAAAGAATATATAGATTTGTGTAAAAAAAATAATTATATATTTGGCATTTGCTTAGTGATATATAGATTATTGAGGAGAATATAAAAATGGGAGATGTAGTAATTAGGATACAAGGAGGTATCGGAAATCAAATGTTTCAGTATGCAATAGGCAAAGAACTGGAATATTTGGGGCAGAATGTTAAATACGATTTTGAATCATATAAAAGGGGATATGATCCATTTGAATATGAATTAAAGGATACGTTTGGACTTATTTTGCCAGAGGCATCGTTTAAGGAGGTGAAAAAGGCACAAGGTGGAGGATGGTTAGAAAGAACCATTAGAAAGTATATAAACAAGCAAATTTTGTACGAAGAAAAAAATGAAATGGTTATTCAACCACGTGAAGTCATAACAAAAGGATATTTAAATGGATATTGGCAAAGTGAAGACTTTTTTATGGATGTAAGTGAAGAATTAAAAAAAGATTTTGACTATCAAAAAAAAATTCACAATAGGGATGTGCTGAAAGAAATTGTGGGGGGGAGAGAGACAGTAGCAATACATATAAGGTTAGGAGATTACAAAAATCATAAAGAAGAGTTTGAGAATATTTGTGGTGTATCTTATTATAAAAAAGCAATTTCTATTATGTTAGAATCTTTAGACAATCCAGTTTTTTATTTGTTCTCAGATGAACCAGATGTGGCAAGGGAAAAAATAGGATATGATTGTGTTACAGTTAATAGCGATTCATCGACAGAGGATTTATTTCTTATGAGCCAGTGTAAGCATAATATCATAGCTAATAGTACATATAGCTGGTGGGCTTCATGGCTGAATAGTAATCCGCAAAAAATAGTTATTGCACCAAAAATGTGGAACAATTTGTGGTCAAACGAACGACAGAAATTGATATTGAGTAGGAAGGATTTTTATTTAATATAATATTTGAATTGATTAATATTAGATAATTATACTTTTGATACATTTTAAATTACTAAATTTAGGCGGAGATTATCTAGAATAATGAATAATATAAAAAAAGTAGTTGGGGTTATAAAGAGATTAAAGTATGTTTTGAAAAATCAACATAAAGGACAAGCAATCAAGGTTATAGTAGTTATGGTGATATCGACATTTTTAGAATTATTAGGTGTATCTGCGATACTACCTTTTGTAGAAGCTGTAACAAAACCAGATGATTTAATGAAAAAACAGTATATAATCTTTTTCTGTAATATTTTTAATATTAGAGACACAAAAGATGTGTTATTAATGGTTGGCTTAGCAATAATTTTGATATATGTGATTAAAAATCTGTTTATGATGTATGCATATTATATTCAGTATGATTTTAGTTCTAAAGTTAGTATGGATTTATCGTTAGAGATGTTAGATGCTTTCATGAAAAGACCATATGAATTTTTCTTGAATGTGAATAGCTCAGAGGTTTTGAGGGGCTGCATAAGTGACGTGGTAGGTATATATACAATATTATATAGTCTTATATCATTAGCAACAGAAGTATTAAGTATATGTCTAATAGGGATATATTTGATTTATACAGATCCGTGGATTGCCATTTCTATCATTGCTTTGTTGAGTTTGAGCTTATGCGGTATGTTTTATGTTTTTAAGCCTATATTCAAAAAAATAGGAAAAAAATATCTTGAAGTTGCTACAAGAAAGACGAAAGAGGTTTTTCAAATTACAAGTGGAATAAAGGATATATATGTTAATCAGAGAAAAACTATATTTAGAGATCGATATGCAAATGCTGTAAATGAAGAAAGAAAAATAAATAGAATAAGAGAAACATTATCACAATGTCCAGATCGGATAATAGAAGGAGTTTGTGTGAGTGGAATTATCGGTATCATTTGTGTACGATTGATGTTTCAAGATGATAGTATTATGACATTTGTTCCTAAATTAGCAGTGTTTGCCATGGCTGCTTTTAAGGTGTTTCCATCAGTTGGAAAAATTACAACAAAATTGAATACAATTGTTTTTCAAATCCCTGCATTAGATAATGTTTATGAAAATATAAAAGATTCTGAGGAGTATGAGAAAAATCAAGGCGATTATATTCAGAAATATGGAACTTTTAGGGACGCAACAAATGAGGTGAGTTTTCAAAATAGTATTTCGATACAAAATATAGCATGGAAATATGGTGATCAGAAACAGTTTGTACTTTCAAATGTTTCACTAGAAATAAAAAAAGGACAGTCTGTTGGTTTGATAGGACCTTCGGGATCAGGAAAAACCACATTATCCGATATCATATTAGGATTATTAATACCGCAACAGGGATCGGTTTTGATGGATGGCATAGATATATATACAATGCCAAAACAGTGGGCCAAAATTGTGGGATATGTTCCACAAACCATTTTTTTGATGGATGATACAGTTAGAAATAATATTCTGTTTGGACTTCGTGATGAAAATGATGATGGAATATGGAGGGCTTTGGAAAAAGCACAATTAAAATCGTTCATTAAATCATTGCCACAAGGGTTAGACACTATTGTGGGAGAACGAGGTGTGAAATTTTCAGGTGGACAGCGACAACGCATTGCAATTGCCCGAGCCCTATATAGTGAGCCGGAAATATTAGTCTTGGATGAAGCTACGGCTGCGTTAGATAATGAGACAGAAGCAGCGGTGATGGAGGCAGTGGAATCTTTACAAGGAAAAGTAACATTGATTATTGTTGCACATCGTCTGTCTACTATAAGAAAATGCGATGTCGTGTATGAAATAAAAGATGGGAAAGCTACGCAAAAAGAAAACGTGAACTTCTGTGATAATTAATTTCTAACGATAAATTTAGATATTTTTTATGGTAAGCACTTAATTTCTAGGTATATTCTAGCAAATGAACAATTTCGCCGAATCATGGAATGTCGTGCCAGTGGTCTTGCCTTTCATGAATGGTGTCTGCAGAATGATATTTAATCTGGGACTTTTTATAACGGGGTGAAACGTTTTTGTCAAAGAGAATGTACAGTCAACAAGGGAAGGAGAACATGCAAAAACAGCATGTTTAAATAAATGGTTAAAATTGATACAACATATTATAAATTAAATCCATGGGTTTCTCTACTGCGAATTTTTATGTGCTTTGTAGTTATTCGAGATCATTTTGGAACTAATGGAGACACACTTGCACAAAAAATTGTAGCACAGTTTGAATTACTTGCAGTACCGTGTTTTATGTTTTTATCTTTTTACTTTATGGGAGAAGATATAAAATTATTGAAAATTGAAAAAATTAAAAATAGATTATTACGATTATATATTCCGATATTTGTTTGGAACATAATATATTGGGTTTGTAAAAACTTATTTTATTTAATCTACAATAAAAAAGAACAAATAATTGGTATTAATGGTTTAATAGAAGGATTGTTGTTTGGACATTATTCAGGTTTGGCATTTCAATTGTGGTTTTTATTTGTACAAATTATTATTCTACTTATTGTCTGTATTATTCTTTCGTATGTTCAAAATGATAAAGGTAAAAACTACATTCTTTTAATAATGCTGTTGTTATGTTATATTATAGAATATATGAAAATAAATAATGAGTTATTTGATAGTTCGGCTTATGCTATAAAGTATCCTATGGGAAGAATTATTGAATGTATTCCGTATGCAATAATCGGCATTTTATATTCTTGGAATTTTAAAGAAAAACATATTATATGTCAAATTTGCTTTCTCTTGTTTTGTACAGTCGCAACTATTATTTCTCGTTTTTATATTCCTGCTCCATCAGGCTTTGGATATAGTGGGGTTTATTTACTTTTTTCTTCGACTGCAATATGTGTTTTTTCATTTATATTACCTAACGTATTTTTTAGGGGGCGCATTTTGATTAATTATGTAGGAACTTGTACAATGGGGATTTACTGTCTTCATGTGCTAATTGGCCAGTGGGCTGTTGCTGAAAGTTCCTCGATAAATATATTGAAAAATATTCTGTTTGTTAATACCTTAATATTTGATGCTATTATTTTTGTGACGTGTTTGGTGATTACAATATTTATTAGATATTTAAATCGAAAATTAAAATGGAGTTGGATTAAGTATAGTGTGTAATATAAAGAGGCAAAGGAGGAATGTGATAATGGAAAAAATAGAGAGAAATTCATCTTTTGAACTATTGAGGATCATCAGTATTTTTGGAATTATATATATGCATTCACTTGGTGAAATAGATGCTGACTTTTCAACATCAACGGCTATATTACGGCTGATGTCAGATAGCCTTTTTAATGTAGGGGTTTCTTGTTTTATTTTAATTTCGGGATTTTTTGGTATTCAACTAAAAATTAAAAAATTAATCCGCTTAGATTTAATAATAATATTTTATGATATTGTTGAATTATTGATTTATAGCTCTTTTGGCGAAAATTTGGGGGGGGCAAAGCAACTGGTAAAGATGTTTTTGCCTATAGTATCTAGAAAATATTGGTTTTTATCTTGCTATTTTGTTTTAACCATTTTTTCGCCATATATTAATAGACTTGTGAGTAAGACGTTGCAGGCTCAATTGGGAAAATTTATTATGATGTTACTTTTTATTTTCTCAGTAATACCGGCATTTTTATGTTTTGAAATTATGCAAGATGGCGGCAAAGGGTTGATACAAATGATAATCATGTATCTGGTTGGAAGATATATTGCGATCTATGAACAAGAAATAACACTAAAAAAAGAGAGGTTATTAATTTTATTTGTTTTGAATGTAATAGTGACATTTCTTCTTAATTTCATAACATCTATAATTAAGGGAGAAGTAACTACACCATGGGCTAGGGATTGTTCTATATTTATTGTTGTTTCTGCTATTTTGTTGTTTTTATTTTTTAAACAATTTCATTTTTATAACAAATTTGTTAATTACATAGCGAGTGACATATTACAAGTTTATATTTTTTCATCATGCATTCAATTCTTGATAGGAAAAAAGCTGAATTTAGATTTATATAAAGGAAAATGGTATCTATTTTTAGTTATTGTAATTTATGTTTTGATGATTATTACAATATGTGTGTTAATTGAAGAAGTGAGAAAATTTATATTCGGAAAATTAGAAAAAGTATTTGTACAGGTGATTGAGGGAAAACTAAATGTTATCTATAAAAAAATATATAATATATATTTTATACAGAAAGAAAAAATAATGGGATGGCTTAAGTGTTCCGTGACTTCCCAAAATGAACAATCCTAATAATTTGAACTTTTCATGAGATATATCACTCGATATTTTTGATAAAAGGAATATATCATGTATTTAGATTGGAGAAAGATTTTTGTAAAGAGTAGTGGATTATTGGTATACTTGGTTGACAAAAGAAGAACAGCACAGAGTTATACAGATAATCAATAAATTCTAGAGGAAAAATATGTGTGATAAAATTTTAATTATAAAAAAAGAAATGGGTTCAATTTGTGTAATGAAGAACATTACACGATTAGAAAGATATAATCTTATTAAAGAAAAGTATTTGAGACTTACCAAAACAGAACAAGCGATATTACATAGTGAATGCAAGCGTGACATGGCTTCAATTGAACTACTTGATGAGACAAGGAAATTTATTGAAACTGGATTTACGGTAATTGGGATAATAATTGCTCTTTTAGCGGTAATTGTGAATGTTACACACACATTGCCAATGAGTGATCGGGAATTGCTTTTGGCTGTTTCTCGTTTGGCAGTTCTTTATTTGATCTTAATAATAATAGTTGAAAACATAAAAGCAAGTAGATTGAAAAAGGCAGGCTTTTTATTAGATACTATAGAAAATGTAAATGAAGAAATCAGGTTAAACATATAGCAGATATATTTGGATAGAAATAATTAAAGTGATAGATATAGAGTCATTCAATTGATTTGACAAAATTCTTAGCAATAAACAGTTATTTTTTGTAAGGAAAATAACTGTTTATTGTTTGAAAGAAGAAAAAATGACTGATAGATATATCAATAGAAAGAGTAAAGTATTACACGAGAGGAATAGCTTTTATGAGCTCGAACAACAAAAATAGGAAAAAAACGAATAAAGAATCTGAAAAGAAAGAAAAAAGAGGCGTGAAAGTTTTTTCCCGGATAATAAAAAATTTTATTTTAACAATATTTCCATCCGTGCTGTTAAGTGTTGGCGGAATATTGTGGGTAACGCATGGCACAGTAAGTAAATTGGAACAACATGTTGCTGATTTGGAAAATAGTATTGGAAAGATAAGATACAAGACAGTGTTGATAAGGTGAGAGATGGTGTCACTGATGTCAAAGAAACGAATTCTTCATTAATTGCAAAAGTAGAAGCCTTAGAGGGCAATTTTTCAGAAGTATTTACGATTAGTATTAAGCAAAATGATTTGCCGATTGTAGAGAGCAGTTATGAACTGGAGAATCCAACTTGGGATGCAGAGGACATTATTGCTTCGGATTTGATTAGCGGGGAGGAATACAGTGCTGGATTTCTGGCAGGCAAGAAGCTTTTAGTTCCATATACGAATAATGGACAGGAAGTAGTATTTTTTGGACAATATAACGAAAATTACCATTGGGATAAGGACTGCATAATTAATGTTTATGCAAATGACGAGCTGATATTAATTATGGATGCAGAATATGACGATGGAAAATTGGTAACATATCAACAGGTATTGAATGAGACATTACAGACTGGGCAGGATGTATGGGTTGTGACGGAAAGAGAACACCGGGCAGATCTCAACTATGGTGAAACGTGGAATTATGATAGAATCGAAGATTATGCAAAACAGTTCGAATTAGATCAGGTACAAATGCAGGATGTTGTCAGTGCAGAAGATTTTATTACAGAAATTGATACACCTGTTGACAGTTATTACCGAGGCAATACATCAAATGGTATTTACAATGACAACACAGGAGAGGATTATCTGGTACGTTATAATGAGGATGGAACAGTGAAGGTGTTGTATAAAGGCTGTTTTTCGGATGGAAAATTTGATGATAACACAGGAGAGGCATGGGAATTAGTTTTTGACAGCAGTGATGGGATTAATCAGTATTTTTATTACAAGGGAATTTTTAGAAAAGGAAATCGTGCCGATAGCAAAAAGATAGACTATGTGACAAGAGAACAGATTGAACAGATAACAGAGGGAATGGAGTTTTCTTGTGATATGGAGTGGTATGATAAAGTGGAAAAAGGTATACAATAAATTCGAGATTTACCACTGTATTCGTAACGGATCTGTTTAGGATTCTGGAAGGAAAACATTTTATACAAAATTACGAACTTACTCATTTATAGCTTAATAAAAATATTGTTGTAATGTGACTAATGCCAGATTTGATGAGGACAATAAAAAAGAAAAGAGACAGTGAAGTATGAAAGAGATTGTAAGAAAAAATTTAGTGAAACTTGTAAGTTGTTCTATTATTATGGTGTTTATTGCAACGATATTAACACCGATTATCGTGACGGTAAAATACCCTGATTTCAATATGCAGATTCAAAGTTTGAATGATATAGAGACCACTGATTTGGACACTAAACGATGGGAAGATAATGCAGTATATGCAAATATATCGCTTTTTTCGCAGGATTTATCGGCAATTAGAATTTTGTTCATGGAGAACCGGGAATATTATCAGTTTGAACAGATAGAGTTTGCATTTGGTGAGATGAAAGCAGAGAACATACAGCAGTTTACTGATTCAAATATAGAATTACATGATCTGAATTGCGAGATTATAAATGGGGTTATGGTATTATCTGCGTGTGGGGAGAATCCTTATATTCAGATTGGGCATATAAAACGCATGGTTCTGCCGGCAGCAGTTTTGAATATGATATACATATTTTGTATCAGTTTTATTGCGCTTTGCCTGTGCCTGAAATTAAAAGAGGCTTTGGAAGAGAAATATTCATTACAGGATGTGAAAGCCAGAGGAATATCTATATTAAAATTTTTAAGTGTGAATGTAGTTGTGATGTTCATACTTTATGAGGTTTTAGTTGCACAGAATGTACTCGGATTGAAGAAATATCATGCATGGGAAGTACTTTATGCGGCAGAGACTATGATCTGTTTTTACATTTTGATTGCTAAAAATACGAAAGCAGGAGTTAAGAATTATATAATAAGTTTGGTGATGGTGTTTCCGTTTTTACTTTTAAGTATTTGGAATATTTCTACCTATTTGACTGTTGACGAGATTAGTCATGTAAGAGAAGGACTTGGAATTCTTAATACCTATATGACACATTGGGCAGGAGCCAGCAGTCGTATTAATTATATGACAATGGGAACAATAGGGATACTGATAACAAAATACAATATATCTTTATCAGGGCTGCAGAACGAACAAATTATGAAATTGAATCATTGGTTTTTTGGAGTCATTTTGATTTTTCTGATAGTGTATTTTGTTGTAGATCATGTTTTAGATATACAGCAAAAAGAGAAAAAGGTTTCGGCTATTATAATTGCAACGGATATGTTGTTTTCTATACCGTTGGTTATTACCAGTATAAAGAATTATACCTATGATATGTATTCATTATTATTGTCATTAGCAGCAGTTATATTGCTGTTAAGCTATTTCAGAAAGAGGACAAAAGGCTATTTATATGTTGCTTCGTGTATGGCAACGATGGCGTTATTAGAAAAAAGAACTGCAATATTTTGCTGGCTCGCATGTGTAATCATAAGTGTAGCGGAGTTATCGGACATCAAAAGAAAGATAACTTATTTGAAAAATACAATTATTTTATTAGGTGAAGTATTTTTTACTATTTATATAAATCAAGTATATGTTATGGATATATTATCGGAAGTGATCTGCTATAATAATCCATTTTCAACGTTTGAAGTCTGGAATGAATTTCTGCGTAATGCTGTGGCAAAAATAATTAACACATTAAGATTGCCTGATATAGGAATTTATAAAAATATAATTATACTTATTCTTTTGAATGGAATGATAATAATAGGAGCATTTTTGTTCAGTGTAATCAAAGAATATGTATTATGGAAGAAAAGTTACAGCATCTGGAATGTTATGTTTTGTGGCAGTACGATGCTATTATTACTAATGGGAATTGGTATGGCGTGGAATACGAATTTGAACCCGGAAATATCAAGATGCAGTTACTTTTTGAATTATTGTCGTGAATTTGTGCGTGGAATTCCAACGTGTTTGTTAATAATTTCGATTATTATATTGATAAAAAAAGCACTCTCTAATAAAAAGGAAATTATAAATGTTGTCATTTTTTTGGATACAGTTGTGGTTGCAATTGGTTACACTGTAATAAATAATACGGAATTTACAAATATGCGGTATCTTGTAAATTATAGTTCTATTTTTATACTGATGATATGTATTTATGTATTGCAAATTGTTTGTATGGCAGGAAGAGAATGGATAAAAAAGGGATTGACGGTTGGGATTGCCATTTTAAATCTGGCAGAATTATCCGGTAGTCTGCCGTCGTTTTCATTTTTTTATCCAATATGGTATACACCGGTTCTTAAATCAAATGAGATTGGGGTATATGCATATTGGGGAGAAGGATGTGGGGTTGCAGGAGAAAAACTGGTACAGTTTTGTACAGAAAATGGAATACAGACAGAAAATGTGATATTGGCTGACAGTTATCTGGGAGCATGGCATAATGGAGCATGGCTTACAAATGAATATGGCATAAATACGGTTGGAAGATCCGGATGGGTTATTGAGGGATATAATGAGAGTCTGGAAAATACATATTTTGTATTTGAATCCCAGACACTATTACGCAATGAATTCCCATATGGTTTACCGCAGAAGATAGAACCGGTTTTTACTATCAATTACCGGGGAACAATTGCTGCAAGGATATATAAGGGAACAGATCTTAAGGAATATTTTGAACAGTATAATAGATAAAGAAAAGAGTTACATTTCATGATTAAAAAAGAAAATTTACAATTAAGCCGCTTTTTGTTTGTTATGTGTTGTCTTATTGTCGCAATACATTGCCAGATTGTATATATGGTAAATGTTCAAAGTTCTGTTGTGAATAGATTTATAAATGGTGCGATCAGGTATTCACTCACAGATATGGCAGTATCAGGTTTTTATATTGTATCTGGATTTTTGCTATTTCGGAAATTTAAATTGGAAAATTATGCGGGTATATTAAAAAAGAAAGTGAAAACATTATTCATTCCGTATATATTATGGAATATCATGGGGATGATATATGTATTTCTGATCACAAAAGTTTCATTTTTGCAGCAATATGCACAGAGAGAAGAGGTTGTATTTAGTTTTTCAGGTGTATGCAGGGGCATTTTTCTCTACGCCTATAACGAGGAATTTTGGTATATTTTTTTCCTTATAATATTTGTTATAGTTAGTCCTATATTTTATATATTTATGAAAAAAAAGAAGGTATAATTCTGATAACGTTCATATTAATAGTATATTATATTGTTGTGGATGAACCAATTGTGCAGGGCTATGGTGTAATGTCGTTTTGGATAGGAGTTGTTATCGGAAAAATTAAACCTGATTTTTGGAATGATCATGACATAAAAATCACAAATAGGTGGATATATTATTTGATGATAGGTATGCTGATAATTGTTCGACATCTTTTCTTTTTGAATTTTGACAGTAATATTATAAATTTGATACGATATTTTGTGGGCGTTTATTTATTGTGGAATATATGGCAGGTATGTGCAGTTGATAAAGAATATACTGTGCGACAGAGTTCAATATATCATTTCCGCTTTTTTATCTATGCAATGCACTGGTATGTCGTTTCCTTAGTTCAAAAAGTTTTGGCAAAAATCCCGGTGAATAACTGGACGCTTATGCTGCTTTATTTTGGTGCATGCACGGTTACAATAATGATTACATGGGGAATAGGACTGTTATGGAAAAGGTGTTTACCTCGATGCTATAATGTATTTACAGGAGCAAGATGAAATATTAAACTTATTCTTAATTTATAACAGTGTATCTTGGAACTAAAAAAAGAATGTGTTACAATTACATAGCTTAAGATTTAGAAAAACAAGATAAAGGAGCATTTATGAGAAAAGAACGTGAAATAAATTTGAAAAACATGTTGTGGTATGTAATAAGAGGCTGGAGAGCTATCATTATCTGTATGCTGATTCTGGCAATTCTTTTTGGAGTAAGGCAGTATAGGACAGATTATAATAATGCGGTGGCGAATCAGAATGTGGTAACACCATCACTTTTAGATATAAAGAACTCTTTGTCAGAGCAGGAAATGAGAGAAATAGGAATTATGCAGCAATATCAACTGATCGCACAGAGTACAGCAGATTATATGAATAATTCTATTCTTATGCAGATCCCATATGATAAGGAACAGAGTGTGGTATTGCAGTATTATGTAAAAGATTTGGTAGGAAATGAAATTGATAATGCTGCCAATGCACAGGCGTATTACAATTATGCATGTGATGGAAGCCTGGCAGCAGACATAGTGGGTGAATATAATGACACGCTGGAGGAACAGTATATTGCAGAACTTTTGACAGCAAGTGTGTTAAACAACTCTGTTAAGATTACAATCGTACATTATGATATGGCTGAAGCTGAAAAACTGGCATCGTTGGCAAAAAAAGCTATGGAAAAGTATGCTGAAGTATTGAACAGCACATCCCAGGCACATGAACTTGTTTTGCAGTCAGAAACAGAAGGTGTTATTGCAGATTATGAATTGTTTAAGCTTCAAAGTGATAAGGCAGGTTTTTATGATTCTGCTGCTGGAACTTACCTTGGCTGGAAGGAAAAGATGAATGCTAATCAGCAGACTGTGATTGATAATTGGGAAGATATTCAGAATATGGAAGAGCAGGGAGAGACAGAGAATGAGGTAAGTACAGATCGTGATGTGGAGACAGAGCAGACGATTCATGTGTCAGTAAGCATCAAGTCTGTTTTGTTAGGAGCTGTGGCAGGCTTATTTTTGTCAATACTGGTATTGCTTGCAGTTTATATTAGCACAAAGAAGATGCGTGACGTAAGCGATTATAGAGTGTTAGGTGTTGAAGTATTAGGAACAGCAGTGGAAGAAGGGAAGAAACATAAAATACTAAGTGGTATTGATAAATGTCTGGATAAATTACAGTATTCAGATGAAAGAAACTTTAATGAAGAAGAGAGATTCCAGATGCTCTGTTCTGCAATTTATCTAAGATGCAAAAATAATGGTATTGATAAAGTTTACTTATCAGGAACACTGTGTGATGAAAAAACAGATAGCAAATTGTTTCACAGAGTTATGCTTGCATTGAAAGAAAAAGGGGTAGATATCCAAATGGGGCAGGATATGGTACATCATGCAGATTCTTTAATAAGAGCAGCAGAGATAAAAAATGTAATTTTAGTAGAGAGAGAATGGAATTCAGTATTTTCATCAATGGAAGACGAGGTGGAAATCTGCACACAGAATGAAATATGTGTTCTTGGTGGAATTATGGTCAGAGCATAGAGGAAAAACATGAAGATTAGAAGATTGCAGCTTAAAAACAATGAATATAGTCTGCTTTTTCAGATAGCGCTCATTATATTTGCAATTACAGTATGCAGTTATGGGCTGAATCAGCTTGGAATTATGGATCAGTATCGTGATTTTGCAAATGTGATTTTGATTGGCAGCATTTCAATTTTATTGTTTGTTCAATTCAGTCAATTTTTGATTTCTACGTTAGAAAGAGGAATTATTCTCGCCGGATATATAATACGTATATTAGTAGCGTGGATTGATATTTATGCGGCTGATTATATTACTGTATTACATTCAGGGGATGATTCCATAGCGTTTTGGAATGTATCTTTGGAAATAAAACGCACCGGGGATGCTTTCCGTGCCTCAGCATATTCGAGATTGCTCAGTAAGTTTTTTGGATGTTACGGAGAAAACAGATTTCTGGCACAGTATGTAAATATACTGTGCTTTCTTGGGGTTGCGATAATCGTAATTGCAATTTGCAAGGAAGTACAGATAAAAAAGAAATATCAGGTGTGGATTCTTGCTTTTATTAGTTTTCTTCCAAACTATATCTGTCTGTCATCGATCCTGCTAAGGGAAAGCTTCATGATTTTTGCCGATACACTTGCATTTTTGTGCTTTATTCAATGGATGAAAAAGGGGGCATTTAGCAATTTTATATTGGCATTTTTGTGTGTTTTGCCGGCAGTTATTATGCACTCAGTATCTGTTGGAATGTGGGTGGCATTTTTTATTATTGGAATGTTATGGGATTATAGAAAACAGAAAATGAAAGTATCATTAAAGACTGCAATAATGTTGATTGCAGCGGCAGGCGTATTGACTGTTTTTGAAGCGGTGCCGGCATTAAGGGATATTTTACTTTTATACTTTCCGTCCGAGTTGTCAGTGCAGAGTATTACCGGAAAGTACTTTGTACCTGGTGGTTCAGATTATCTGACAGGAATTGAAGTGACAACATGGGGAGGCTTGTTATTCTGGACACCGATCAGAATGTTGTATTTCCTGCTCTCACCGATGCCGACAGACTGGAGAGGGATTGGAGATATGGCGGCATTTGCGATTGATTCAGTTCCTATCATTGTATTTGTGGCTGGCATTCTGAAGGGATTGAAAAAAAATAGGAATAAGTCATATGTATATGCAGGACTATTGTGTTGTCTTATTATTACAGGGATTTTTGCGTGGGGAGTTACAAATGCAGGAACAGCAATGCGCCACAGGGCATTGTTGATTGGTGTATTTGCAGTTACGTATTGCATTAGTAAAGGAGAAAAAGCGATTAGCGAAGGTGATAAATGCGATTCGTAAGATATGGAGAAAAATGAAAGTGAAAGCAGGACTTAAGGAAAAACAGGAAGATATAAAATTATTTGGTGTAAATGCATCCATATTGTTAGCGGTCTACAGCACAATGATGAATTTTCAGATCACGAGTGATCATGTGTATGCTGCAGTAATAGATGAATTCTCACAGTTCCCGAATATGATAAATCAGCTGGCAGCAGGCAGGTATACAGGTTATTTTATTGCATGGATCTTAAAGGTCTTTCAGCTTGTGGGCGTGGATAAAGTGCATCATCAATTTGTACTGCAGATTGCAGGAATATTAGTGTATGCTATTGCTGCCAGTGTTTTGTATAAGATATATGCTGAAAAGATGCAATTGGAAAAATACTCAATATTTTTGAATGCTCTTATTTTAATTGCGTTTGTGAATCCTTTTATTGTAGAGACTTATGTATACATATGCCTTGATTGGGCAATTGGAATACTATTGGCGGTATTAGGAGCAAAATATTTATTAAAACAGCGTTATGGACTGGGATTTCTTTTTTCTTTTTTAGCAGTATCAACTTATCAGACGAATATTTTAATGGTACTGATTTACTGTATTGGAGCAATTTATATTGAATATCGTCACAGCTTTAAAGAATTGTTTACAAGGATTATGAAGTGTGGTGCAATAACTGTTTTGGCAGCTTTCATTAATATATTGATACCAAAAATATGTCTGAGTCTGGGTATTATTGATGGAATCGTCAAGCAAACTGGGGCAGGAGATGAGTGGAACTTAAGAATTGTCTGGATTGCGCAGATTATATATTTGAGTATTTACAAGGGATATGGAATGCTTCCGGAGGGGTTTCTCTTTTGGATGATTTTATTGATATCGCTTATTGCAATTTTATATTTTGTCCGAAAAAAAGAGAAAAAAACCGGGTTACAGATTTTATACTGGATTTTGTTGACAGGCATTTTATTTGGCATGCTTTATGCGCCATGTTTTGTGTCGTCTACGATCGGATATCCACAGAGGACAATGTTGTCGTTGTTTATGAGCTTTAGTGTGCTTTTGATCTGTTTCTATAGTCTGATAAAGAATGAGAGACTATTAAAATACTATCATATAGGTATTTATCTGATTGCAGGTATTATGTTATATCAGACAGAAAGTGGAATACAGGATTGTTACACATCGAATGCATTGGATTTTTACGAAGCACAGTGTGTGCAGGAAACTATTGAAGCGTATGAACAGGAAACAGGAAATGAAATTACGCAGATTGCGGTGCACCGCGCCAGTAATATTCATTACAGTTACGCACAGTTACATTATGAGAATGTTTACGCATTGTATAGCCACAGATTGTTTTATGATGCATGGTCAGATGTGAATCTGTTGAACTATCTTTTTGATGAAGATTATGAGAGAATAGATATGGATTATCCTTATGGCGATAAACGACAGTTTTATGATGAGATATGTGCAAAATATTTTGATGGAAAGTCATGGGACAGACTTAATACAGAAGAACAGATTGTATTTGATGGAAATGTAATGTACTGGGTGATATATTAAATTTTCGGAGTGGGACAGATGAAGAAAATAGAGATGGTTGTACCTTGTTATAATGAAGAACTATGCATTGAACCTTTATATGAGGAAATTAACAGGGTAATGCAGGAGTTGACAAATTATGAAGCGGCTGTTTTGTTCGTTGATGATGGAAGCCACGATAAAACAATGGAAAAGATTAAGGGGTTAACTCAGAAAAAGACGGAAATCCGATATCTTTCCTTTTCCAGAAATTTTGGAAAAGAAGCAGCAATATTTGCCGGTCTTGCAAATTCCACAGGAGATATTGTGGTATTGATGGATGCCGATCTGCAGCATCCGCCAGCATTAATTCCGCAGATGATAAAAGAAGTAGAAGCAGGGGCAGATTGTTGTGGTGCAAGACGAATTGACAGAAAAGGGGAACCACTTATAAGAAGTTTTTTTTCAAAAGCATTTTATCGTTTTATGAAAAAAACGACAGGATTGGATTTTGTTCAAGGCGGATCTGATTTCAGGGCAATGACGCGGCAGGTAGTGCAGGCAGTGGTTGCAATGCCGGAAAAGGAGAGATTTACCAAAGGGATTCTTTCATGGGTAGGATTTCAAATGAAGTGGCTGGAATATGAGAATGTAGAACGTACACTAGGAACAACAAAGTGGAGTTTCTGGGGATTGGTACGGTATGGCGTAAATGGTTTTCTTGCGTTTTCTACAACACCTTTGAGGGCGGCAGTATATCTCGGTTTTATGATTGATATAGCAGCAGTTATTTATGCACTGGTAACGTTTTTCTCCATGATCACAACAGATGCTCCAAGAACCGGATATGCTTCGATCATATTAATTATGTTATTTCTGGGAGGCACCATTATACTAATTCTTGGTATTATTGGAGAATATATTGCACGATTATATTATGAAGTGAAGAATCGTCCGGTTTATATTGTAAAGGATAAAAACTTTTAGGTATAAGATTAAGAGGTAGAATATGATTTTATGGTTGATAGTTATACTGACAATAGTGCCTTTGATGTTAGGGGCATTGATCACATATCCAATAAAGAGAAACTATAGTGATGATCTGATGTTCTGGTATGCCATCGGATTAATTATGATGGCTGCATTGTTTCAACTCATCTGTGTACCGCTTACTTTCTTCCGGGTACCGTTTCATACGCTTGTAATAATCTATAATGCATTGTTGACATTATTAGTATTGTGTTCTGCTGTTGTTAACAGAAAAAGATTAAGATGTTTGAGCAGATATAAAGTGGAACGATCTGTATTTCTACTCATAGCAATTGGACTGATCATGATACAGATAGTAACAAGTGTTGTATTTACGCCACAATATGTATACAGTGGAGATGATACTACTTATATAACAATGGCAAATGATTCTGTGGAATCAGATACCATATATCTGACGGATTATATGACTGGAAAATCCTGCACATTAGCAGATGTGTCGCCGAAGTATACATTGACGTCCTATATTATGTTTACGGCATATCTGGCAAAGGTATCAGGGCTGCATGTACTGATTGTATGTAAGACGATCCTGCCAGTAGTGATAATTGCTGTTGCATATATGATTTTCTGGCAATTTGGATTGTTTTTGTTTAAAGGGAATCAAAAGAATGCATATATCTTTTTGATATTTGTGAGTATGCTAAATCTCTTTGGGGCGTTTTCCAATTATACGCTTTCTTTTAGGCTGCTGGTATGCAGCTGGCAGGGAAAAGCGTGGATGGCAGCGGTGGTCTTACCATTTTTGTTTTATTATGCAGCAAAAATCTTTGAGCGGGAGTATTCATGGGCAGAAATGTTAATTGTTGCAGTGGCGATGGTAGCTGCATCAGCAGGAAGTTTATTTGGAAATGGGCTTGCGCCGCTGATGTTAATGATATTGGCGGTGATTTCCGTGATCAAGTATAAAAGATGGAAGAATTTTATTATGGCAGCTATATGCTGTATTCCATGTGGTGGATGTGTACTGTTATATAGATACTATGATATTATATTAGGGTATATTCGGTAAAATCAGAGCAGAGACGGAAAGGGAACAATATATGAATATTGTAGAGGAAAGCTTTCGCTTATACTGGGGAACAAATGGTTACTGGCTGCTTTATGTCGTGGCATTTGCATTTCTTTTATTAAGCAGAAAAGAAAGGGAATATAGAACATTTTTCTGCTGGTATGCTTTTATCATTATAGTTGTCATAATGAATCCTTTATTTGCAGGAATCCTGTCAAAAGTTATTGATTCCAGTGAAAATTATGTGAGAACGTATTATTTGCTGCCAATTGTCACAATGATGGCGTATGCCGGTACAAAAGTAGTAATGCTTGCAAAAAAGAAAACAGAACAGATATTTTTAGTGGCAGCATTATGTGTGACTGTGATCTTTGCGGGGGAGTCTTACTATGAAAGAGATGCCTATCAAAGAAGTGAAAATATTTACAAAATTCCACAAGAGGAAGTGACATTGGCCGATGCAATCCTTGATGATATGGAACCTGATGAAAGTGCAAATGTTTTGGCGGTGTTGTGGGATCCAAACTGGTACTATATCAGACAGTATACGAATAGAATTGTTGGAGTTGGCTATGCAATGCCGGAGTTGTGGTACAAAGATTACAATTACACTTGTCATGGTGAGGTAAATGATTATATTGAATATATGTATCATGAGGGATATGATTATCAATATATGATCGTAGAAAATAATCCCGACATGCTTCAGGATTATCGGAATGGTGGTCATACTATTTTGACAGAGACCGATCACTATGCAGTTGTCAAAACGGTTAGGAGTGCAGAAAAAGATGATTGAGATATCAGTAGTAGTTCCGGTTTATGGATGTCCGGAAGCTGTCAGTCCACTATATGAACGTCTGACAGAGACATTAATGAAGATCACAACCAGTTATGAAATCATTTTGGTGAACGATGGATGCCCAAAGGATTCATGGACTGAGGTTGAGAAAGTATGCAAGAGAGATAAAAAGGTGGTCGGGATCAATCTTTCGAGAAATTTTGGACAGGTAAATGCTACCAATGCCGGAATAGAGTATTCCAGTGGAAACTATGTAATAGTGATGGATTGCGATCTGCAGGACGAACCGGAAGCTATTACTGATCTGTACCAGAAGATACAGGAAGGGTATGATATTGTATTTGTTGGAAGAAAGAATCGAAAAGACAATGGATTTGTAATGTTTTGGTCAAGGCTGTTCTATAAGATTTATAATCATATGGTCGAAGGGTATTATAATCCTGACATTGGAAATTATTGTATTGTAAAAAGAAAAATTGTTGATGAATATTGTGGTCTGCCGGAACATAATAAATCGTTTACAACGATATTGAGCTGGATGGGTTACCGGACAACCATGCTGATGGTAGAAAGCGGCGAGCGTTATGAGGGAAGATCATCTTATAATATGCGCAAGAAAATAAAGATGGCAATGGATCTTATTACATTTCAGTCGAATAAACCGTTATTATTTGTGATTGAACTTGGAATAGGAATTGCTGCTTTGGCATTTTTGTTTATTATTTATCAGGCGTTGGTTTACCTTTTTGTGGGAGGAGCACCAAGTGGCTGGATGAGTCTGATCGCAGTTGTCTGCCTTATTGGAGGAGTTCAATTATCGTCAATTGGTGTGGTAGGAATATATATTGGAAATATTTTCAATGAGATTAAAAATAGAAAATCATATTTTATTCAGGAAATATTAAATGGTGAAGAACGGGAAAAGGTTTACTAATCAGAGATTTTGAGATATAGTATATAGGGTATGTTTAAAGTGTGGAATAGAATTGAAGGAGAATATAAATGAGCAGAGTTGCATTAATTACGGGAATCACAGGGCAGGATGGTTCTTATTTGACAGAATTATTGTTAGATAAGGGATACGAGGTGCATGGAATTATCCGGCGGCACAGTACACCGTGTACAGACCGTATTGACCACTTACTAGAGGACAGGCAGTATAAAGACAGATTGTTTTTACACTATGGTGATCTGACGGATACAAGCTGTCTGTCTAATATTATCAATACTTATAAACCGGATGAAGTATATAATCTGGCTGCACAGTCTCACGTGGGAATATCTTTCGAAGTTCCGGAGTACACAGCGGATGTGACTGGTGTTGGTACTCTTAGAATTTTAGAGGCAATTCATCAGAGTGGATTAAATTGCAAATATTATCAGGCATCTACTTCAGAATTGTTTGGAGGTCTGCCGGAGACAGCGCCGCAGAGCGAAGCCACACCATTTTATCCAAAGAGCCCATATGGAGCGGCAAAGCTTTATTCTTACTGGATCACAGTGAATTACCGTGAGTCCTATAATCTGTTTGCATGTAATGGGATTTTATTTAATCATGAATCTCCTAGACGCGGAGATAATTTTGTTACAAGAAAGATCACAATTGCGGTAGCCAATATCATGGCTGGAAAACAGGAAAAATTATCTCTGGGAAATATGGATGCAAAGCGTGACTGGGGATTTGCAGGCGATTATGTAGAGGGAATGTGGAGAATCCTTCAGCAGGATAAACCGGGGGATTATGTTCTTGCTACAAATGAAACACATACAGTCCGGGAATTTGTGGAACTTGCCTTTGCGGAGGTCGGCGTTACAGTAGAGTGGAAAGGAACCGGCGTGGAGGAAAAGGGATATGACAAGGCAACAGGAAGACTTCTTGTGGATGTCAATCCGGAATTTTTCCGTCCGGCAGAAGTAGAATTCTTATGGGGAGATGCGTCCAGAGCAGAAAGAGAACTCGGCTGGAAGCGTGAAGTAAGTTTTCCACAGCTGGTGCAGATGATGGTAGACGAAGATATGAAAAAGTTTGCCGGAATTTCAGCATCTGAATATCGAAATCGTTCATAAATAATTTATATAAATGCAATAGAAAAGAAGGGTTAAGTCATGGAAAAAAATTCTAAGATTTTTGTCGCAGGACACAGGGGAATGGTCGGTTCTGCTATTGTGCGTCAGTTAGAAAAAGAAGGGTATACCAATATTATTACAAGAACACATCAGGAATTAGACTTATGCAGACAGGATGCTGTTGAAAAGTTTTTTGCGGAGGAAAAACCGGAATATGTTTTTCTGGGAGCTGCAAAAGTTGGCGGGATCATGGCAAACGCATCTGCATTGGCAGATTTTATGTATGACAATATGATCCTTGAGATGAATGTCATTCATGAGGCGTGGAAGAATGATTGTAAGAAGCTGATGTTTCTCGGCTCATCCTGCATTTATCCAAGAATGGCAGAGCAGCCGATGAAGGAGAGCTGTCTGCTCACAAGCGCATTAGAACCAACAAATGAGGCATATGCACTGGCAAAAATCAGTGGCTTGAAATACTGTGAATATTTGAATCGTCAGTATCATACAGATTTTATTTCAGTAATGCCGACAAATCTTTATGGACCAAACGATAATTATCATCCGGAACACAGCCATGTATTACCGGCTTTGATTCGTCGTTTCCATGAAGCGAAAGAGAACGGCCTGGCAGAAGTTACATGCTGGGGAACCGGTACACCATTACGGGAATTTTTATATGTCGATGATCTGGCAGAAGCCTGTGTTTATCTGATGAACCATTACAGTGGAAATGAGACAGTCAATCTTGGCTCCGGCAAAGAAGTCAGCATTAAAGAACTTACAGAGCTGGTTGCAAAAGTCGTAGGATACAAAGGAACGATCAAATGGGATACAACAAAGCCGGATGGAACGCCTAGAAAGTTACTGGATGTAAGCAAACTGGAAAGTCTTGGCTGGAAGTATCACACAGAATTAGAAGAAGGAATCGCATTGGCTTATGATGATTTCTTACATAGTGAGATAAGAGTGGAACGCTGATGGCGTTCCACATTGTGGTTAAATAAAAGATATTGGAGTACTAAGTTGACAAATCGAAAAAAATATATAGATGTTTCAAAAGGAACCGCCATTCTTATAGTTCTGATTACGCATGTGTTCGGTCTATATGCCGTGGATTCTGAAATCCATAATCATATTATGGTAATATGTGCAACTTTACATAATCCTACTTTTTATTTTATGAGTGGAGTGCTTTTTTATGGAACTATGAAAAAGTATGACAGGAGTAAGATACTGAAAAATAAATTTTTGGATTTAGTGGTTGTTTTTGCAGTATGGGTAGTTATATATACGATGTATCAGATAATATTAGGGTGTACATTTTATGTAGAAAATAGCATTACAGGATATAGCGTGAGTGCAATAAATAGTTTGTGGTTTCTTCCGACACTGTTTTGTGGGATGTCAGCGATTGTGCTGCTTGATGTTTTGAAACATTGTAAACATATAGGGATCATTGTAAAAAATGATTTGTTATTGTGTATGATCTGGCTTTTGATGATTTTGGTAACAGCATTTTATTCATCGGGAATGGCTAAGATTTTTACTTTTTCTTATATCGTCTGGAAAGGATATCTTGGAAAAAGTAAAAAGCATATAGTAAGGCTGGACGCTGCTGTTTGGGGGATAAATGTGGCATCTGTATTTGTCTTGAATTTTGCCAAAACAAGTGATATGAGTATTCCGGGATGGCGGCTGGCACTGATATTGTTTATGTTTGTTACAGGATCCATTATTATTCCAAAAATTATGGAACGCATTTGTGAGAAAAAAAGTGAAAGCAAGGTCATTGATCGTCTGGCTAAGGTAGGTCAAAATACAGTTTATATTTATATTTTACATTTTTTTGTATTATATTTGTTTGAAGCATATGGAAAAATTAATTTATTTACGTGTGCTATTTGTTATGTATTGTGTGTTTTTTTCCCGTTAGCGGTAGGGCATGTTATCAAAGGTAAAAAGATTGATTACATTTTATTTCAACCGTCTAAGTTGTTAAAAAGATTGTAATAGAAGCAGATGATGTTAGAAGGAAGGTAAAATGATAAAAGGACGTGGAAGAAAAGAATTTAATATAATCAAGGAACGATATGGAATTCTGAAAGAAGAATATCAGGTTAGTGAGAATGTCAGCAAAGATACAGTGTTTGTATTAGACAATGTTGGAGGACTATCAGAACAATTCTTGAAAAGAAAACCGAATGTGATAACACATAGGCAGATTTCAGAATTAAGTGAAGTTGTAGAACTTGTGGCACCACAACTTCCGATGTTGATCAACACGATAGAGAACGCATATCAAAATATTGCAGTATATGGCAGAAGTCCATATGCTAAGAAAATATTTGAGTATTTGCTTCAAAATAAGGAAATTACAGTTACATATGTAGAAGATGGTAAATTAGAGTATCGAGATCATAAATATTATATTGATTCAGATGAATCATTTGAAATGTTACTTGTGATGGATTTACTTGTGAACAGGGAAGTGTTTAATAAAAGAGGAGATCAGATTATTACTGTATTTTCTGTAGATATGTACCGTGCGGATTTAAAAAGTACGAGGAATAATGCAGATATCAATCAATATATTATTCCAAAGCTGCTTGAAAATGGAGTAAATGTCATCTGGATTGGAACACCCAATATAAATAAATTGGACAGTTCAAAGAAAATAAAATTGACGATAAAAGTATGGAGTCTTATACGACATATAAGTGAAAGCTTTTTTTCGGAATTGCGTAATCGAAAATTTCACACTCTGTATTTGCAGGAAGAGAGTCTGGCAGCACATAATTCAAATTCTAAGGGAATCAGTGAGGTGTTCTTTAATGGAGAATATATCAATTTTGACAATGGATTTAGAAGAACCCCTCAAAATGATCCGGCTGTAGAAAACAATATCTGGCTTTTTGGACCGTGTTGTGTGAGAGGATTGAATTTTGATGATTCGCATACGATGAGTGCAAAGTTAAAAGAAATGGTAGGAAGTGACTATAATGTCATGAATCGTGGCACTATGAATACCTGCCTGAACTATGTGATGCGTATGGCAGAGTATCATAGGGGGGATGTCGCAGTTTTCTTTTCACCGGATTATGTGCCGGAACATAAGAATGAGAGTGTCTGTTATATTGATGGAAATGATATTTTTAATAAAGTTCCATCGCTGGAAAAGCATATTACAGATTCCCTGTATCATTGTGATGAGATTGTGATTGATGAGGTCGTAAAGTCAATCTACAAGAACATAGGTGAACTTTCAATAGAGTGTGGCGAAAAAAAGGAAGTGACTTTTGGAAGCAGACGAAAAAGAGTTCCAGCTTTGGATATGTATGAGCAGAATCATTTTACAGACTGGCTTCGTTCCTTAGACCAATATAAAAAAGCAGGAAATAATGGCGCAATTGTTATGAATGCCAATCCATTTACATATGGACACCGGTATTTGGTTGAATATGCGGCGAGCAAGGTGGACTATTTGTATGTCATGGTTGTTGAGGAGGATAAATCTTTTTTCAAGTTTGAGGAGAGATACAAACTTGTGAAGGAAGGAACTGCGGATTTAAAAAATGTGATTGTTTTTCCAAGTTCCCAATATATCATCTCAAGTTCTTCACTTCCTGGGTATTTTAAAAAGGAAAATATGCAGGGGGATATTTTATTAGACGCAACACAAGATATTGTTTCGTTTGCACAGGTGGCAGAGGCATTAAATATTCACGTGCGGTTTTGCGGGGAAGAACCAAAAGATTTATTTACAAAGCGTTATAATGACAATATGGAAAAGCTGCTGCCTCAATATGGAATTGAGTTTGAGGTGATCGACAGAAAAACAAGTGCTGGCGAGGTGATCAGTGCATCCAGAGTTCGGAACTGTCTGAAAGAGGGAAAATTAGAAGAAATAAAAGGATTAGTACCAGATACGACATATAATTATTTAAAACAAAAATATCAAAATAAATGAGACGGTAATCAGGAGGATAAAGTAATGCAGATAGCAGTAGCAGGAACAGGATATGTAGGTTTAGTAGCAGGTGTTTGTTTTGCAGAAGTTGGACACAATGTAATGTGTGTAGACGTGGATGAAAAAAAAGTGGAATTGATGAAATCCGGCGTGTGTCCGATCTATGAGCAGGATCTGGAAGAATTAATGCAGAAAAATTATAAAGAGGGAAGACTGGATTATACTACAGATTATGCAAAAGCGTACAAGAACGCAGATGCGATTTTTATTGGAGTCGGAACACCGGAGAAACCGGATGGATCAGCAAATCTTTCTTATATTGCAACAGTAGCAAGACAGATCGCAGAAAGTGTGGAACATGATTGTCTTGTTGTTGTAAAATCTACAGTTCCGGTTGGCACGAATGATAAAGTGGAGCAGTTTATCCATGATTTCTTAGATAAAGATATCAAAGTTGAAGTTGCAAGTAATCCGGAATTCTTAGCACAGGGAACAGCAGTACATGATACATTACATGCAGCACGTATTATCATTGGAACAGAGAGTAAGGAAGCAGAAGAACTTCTTATGAAGATCTATGAGCCATTCCATCTGCCAATCGTATCTGTAAATAGAAGAAGTGCAGAAATGATCAAGTATGCATCCAATGATTTCCTTGCATTGAAGATTTCTTATATGAATGACATTGCAAATTTATGTGAATTAGTTGGTGCCAATATTGAGGATGTGGCAAAGGGAATGTCTTACGACGCACGAATCGGAGCCAAATTCTTAAATGCCGGAATCGGTTATGGCGGAAGCTGTTTCCCAAAGGATACAAAAGCATTAAATTATCTTGCAGAGCAGAATGGGTATCATCTTAGAACAGTGAAAGCTGCGATTGATGTGAATAAAGAGCAGAAAACAATGCTGTTTAAAAAAGCATCACAGCGTTTGATCACATTTACAGGTTTAAAGGTTGCCGTGTTAGGACTCACATTTAAAGCGGGAACAGATGATCTCAGAGAGGCACCATCATTGGAGAATATCCCATTGTTATTAGAGCAGAAAGCAGATATTTATGCTTACGATCCGGTTGGTGAAGATAATTTCAAAAAGAAATACCCGACAGAGATCACATATGTTTCTACACCGGAAGAAGCATTAAAAGGGGCAAATGTTTGTTTTGTATTTACAGAGTGGGGAGAGATTAAGCAGCTTGCACCGGCAGATTTTAAAAACAATATGAGAACGGCCTTGGTTTATGATGGAAGAAATGTATTTGATCCAAAAGAAATGGAAAATGCTGGAGTAGAATATTACTCAATTGGAAGATAGAAGATTTATGTAAAATTAGATGATGCAGTATGCATGAGTAAAAAAGTAGAGAGTAAAGGGAGTGAAGATGCACAAAATTAAAAAAGAGCAATTAACGAATTTAATAGTTCTGGTGGCAACAGTTCTTATTCAAATTATCATATGGAAAATAAGAGGTAATAGAGGCTATGTAGGAGTAGATTCAAAAAGATATATTGGATTAGCCCACACTTTACTTGAAGATGGATGGATTTGTTTTTTTAGGTCCGCAGAAACGCCATTTTATTTTTTGTATCCAATGTTTCTGGCAGTCATATTTTCAATATTTGGAGAAAATTATTTAATTGTGACCATTTTTCAGGTTGGAATCTATGCGATAGCCTGCTTGGGAATATATAGGATATTAGAAAAAATTAAAAAATCAAGTATATTAAATATGCTTTTGACGATAAGTTTTGGGGCATTATTTGAAGTTGCACATTGGAACTTCATTTTATATTCGGATTCAGTTGCGCTATTATGGATTGTTTTAGATACATATCTGTATGTTTGCTGGATACAGGAAAATAATAACAGAAAGAAAAATGTTGTATATATTTTTCTTTTAGCAGCATTGGGATTTACTTTATTGTCTCGAACAAACGCTTTTATTTTTGTAGGTGCAATGCTGCTTATCATAATGACAAAATTATCTAAAAAAGCAAAGATTGTTATTGCGGCATTGATTTGTGTGGTTATAGCATGTGTGATTGTAATTGGATATTTGGGATATATAGATCACTACTTGCAATTAACTCATAGATATGTTTTTGATGTTATTTTTGAAAGATATAAAACGGGATTATATATTACAAATAATGATACTGTATTTTGGAAAATACCGGAGAAACACTTGGGAACAGCCTGGACTATAATAGATGTATTATTGATTTTAGGTCAAAGACTGTGTTTATATTGGTCTGTATGGCAGGATGGATTTTCAAAAGCTCATATTCTTTTTAATTTTGTTCAACTTGTTCCTCTTTATCTATTAGCACTGTACTCAATAGTTATAATTTTAAAGAATAAGAGAAAAGAATATTATTTTATATTATTTATAATTTTTATGTATGATCTTGGACAATCAATTATGTGGATGGATGTTGAATTCCGTTATAGAATTCCAGCGTTTATTTTTGTTGTTCTTATATGTCAACCAGGATTGATAAACTTAAAAGAAAAAATTCTACAAAGAAGAGGAAAGCATAATGAAGCTAATTATCCAGATCCCGTGTTACAATGAGGCGGATACCCTTGAAGTTGCACTGAATGACCTGCCAAAGCATATAGATGGTATTGATACAATTGAATATTTAATTATTAATGATGGAAGTATGGACAATACTGTAGAGGTAGCACAAAAATGGGGTGTCCATTATATTGTGAATCTAAAAAGAAATAAAGGATTAGCGAAAGGTTTCATGGCAGGACTGGATGCATGTCTGAGAAACGGTGCGGATATTATTGTCAATACAGATGCAGATAATCAATATTGTGGAGCGGACATTGAAAAAATAGTGAAACCTATTTTGGAAGGAAAAACAGATATTGTTATTGGAGCAAGACCGATTGATGAAATTGAACATTTCTCTGGAATAAAAAAGAAATTACAGCATTTGGGGAGTTGGGTGGTTAGAAAAGCATCAAATTCGGATGTCGCAGATGCACCAAGCGGTTTTCGAGCTTTTAGTAGAGAGGCCGCACTTCGCATGAATGTGACCAATGAGTATACATATACATTGGAAACAATCGTTCAGGCAGGAAGAGAAAAAATTGCAATGCAGTCGGTACCAATTCGTACAAATGAAGAACTTAGACCTAGCAGGCTTTTTAAAAGCATGTGGGGATATGTAAAAAAATCTGTATTAACGATTATTAGAGCATACATCATGTACAAACCTTTAGTATTCTTTTCAATTGTTGGCACAATTATTTTTCTGAGTGGTTTAGCAATTGGTATTCGATTTATTATGTATTATATTGCGGGAGCCGGAAATGGGCATATTCAGTCATTGATTTTATCGAGTACATTAATGCTATTAGGTTTTCAGACTTTGGTTGTTGGTTTGCAGGCAGATATTATCTCGGCAAATAGAAAACTGTTAGAAGATATACAATATCATGTTAGAAAAATTGATTATGATCAGGAAAATTCACTTAAAGACAAAAAGCGTGATAAGGAGCAATAAACTGTATGGAGTTGGTCAAAGAGACTATTCGCAGAGTGATTCAAATTATTTTTGGAACATTTATTTTTGATTGCCCGGGTTTGAATAAGATTAGAAATGTGATATATCGATTTATGTTTATGTCATATGGAAAAAAGAATATTGTTTCTAAGAAAGTAATATTTTATGTGCCTCATGGGGCAAAAAAGGCAAAAATTAATATTGGAGATTCAGTCAGGATTTCGGAGGATGTGACAATTGATTGCTCCAGCGATATTACAATATCAGATAATGTTTGGATTTCAGAGCATACCCATATTATGAATCATGAACATATCATTTGTGGTAAAGAGTGGAAGAAGAGTAAAAATATTAAAACAACATCAGGATTGGAATTGCAGGAAGATTGCTGGATCGGTGCAGGAACATTAATTTTGCCGCAGGTTACCAAAATAGGAAAAGGGGCTGTTGTAGGAGCCGGAAGTGTTGTGACAAAAAATATAGATGATTATGAGATTGTTGCTGGAAATCCGGCAAGACATATTGGATATCGGGAATAGAAATGAAAAAGTATGTAAACATTATAGGAAAAATAATATCTTTACTTTCATTGATATTTATAGTAGTCGCTGTTTATAAATTAGGATTTGATACATCTGTCATTAGTAATATACCAATATTTGTTGTTTTGGTTTTTGTGTCAGCGCTCTTGTTATGTTGTAGTACATATATGCTTGGATATGCATGGAAAATATGGTTATCCTATTTTACAGAAAATAAAATATGTACATTTGATGCACAGCGTGTATATGCGAAAGCTAATATAGGAAAATATTTACCCGGAAATGTTATGCATTATGTTGAACGAAATATTTTTGCAGCAAAATTAGGACTCGATCAAAATGCAGTTGCACTGAGCAGCATTTTTGAAATTATAGATATGGTTATAGCAGCTTTGTTGGTGGCGATTTGCTTTTCAATGGATAATTTTAAAAGTGCTTTATATAAGGTTGCGGATATAAAAGAAATAATAGTAATAGGTGCAGGTATTGTAGTCTGCATTGTGGTAATTGCCATTTTTTTTAGAAAAAAAATTTGTTTTCTGATTCAGAAATATTTTAAAAAGAATTTCTTAAAGCATTTTATTTGGTGTATGCCGATATATATATTAGCTCTTGTGTTGGGTGGAGTGATTATGGTTGCTCTATATTGGTATATGGGAAATAGTATTACAATGAGTGTATGCTTTAATATAATTTCCTGTTATATTATATCCTGGGTAATTGGATTTATTGTTCCGGGAGCACCAGGGGGCATAGGTGTCAGGGAGTTTGTACTTGTTTTTTTATTGCAAAATAGGGTTGGTCAAAACACAATCCTTACAATGGCAGTGATTCATCGCCTGATTACTATTATTGGAGATTTGTTGGCTTATGGAGTTGCTATATGTATAAAGTATGATTTAAAGGCAGAAAGGTTTGAGAGGTAGTGAAAAGATGGACTTTTTGAAAAGAATAGGTGGAACAGAAAGAATTCTGGTGACAGGTGGAGCTGGATTTATTGGATATCATTTAAGCAAAGCATTGTTGGAACAGGGATGTCATGTTATTGGTTTTGACAACATGAATGATTATTACGAAGTGTCTTTAAAAGAAGCGAGATTAAAAAATTTAAAAGAATATGGTTCTTTTGAATTCATAAAGGGTGATCTTGCAGATAAAAATGCATTGGAAGATATTTTTAAAACCAGAAAGCCGGATTATGTAGTTAATCTTGGTGCGCAGGCCGGTGTAAGGTATAGTATTGATAATCCGGATGCATATATGCAGTCTAATATGATCGGTTTTTATAGTATATTGGAATGTTGCAGACATTATCCGGTAACACATCTGATTTATGCATCTTCCAGTTCAGTATATGGTGCAAATAAGAAAGTTCCATTTTCAGTAGAAGATAAAGTGGATAATCCGGTAAGCCTATATGCTGCAACAAAAAAATCGAATGAGTTAATGGCACATGCCTATAGCAAATTATATGATATCCCTGCAACCGGTTTAAGGTTTTTTACCGTATATGGACCTATGGGAAGACCGGATATGGCATATTACAAGTTCGCAAAGAAAATCGTAAATAATGAGACGATTCAGATTTATAACAATGGCGATATGATGCGGGATTTTACGTATGTGGATGATATTGTAAAAGGAATCTTAAACATTATTCCAAATCCACCAGCAGAAAATGAGGCAGGTGCAAAATATAAGGTTTATAATATCGGTAATAATAAACCGGAAAAGCTGATGGATTATATTTCTACTTTGGAAAAATGTCTTGGAATGGAGGCAAAGAAGGAGTTTCTTCCGATGCAGCCGGGGGATGTTTACCAGACATATGCAGATGTGTCAGATTTAATGAATGATTTCAATTTCAAACCAAGTACAACGATTGAGGAAGGACTTGGAAAATTCGCTGAGTGGTTTAAGGAGTATTATAAGGTACATTAGTACATGAGAGGTGAGATAAGGAGCAGATAAGGATGACGGACAGAAAAAAATTTCTTGGTGGACTGGATATATTAAAAATACTTGCCACCATTGGAATTGTATTTCATCATTATCAGCAAGATTTTAATGTTCGATTTGACGGATATAATTTTAATAATGGTGCATTTTATTTCGGGTATCTTGTTGAATTATTTTTTATTATTTCAGGATTTCTTATGAGATATAATGATGATAAAAAAAATAAGAACTATACTTTAAAATTTACAAAAAAAGTAATGAGAATATGGCCAATGGCAGCAATAAGTTCTGTTTTTGTTATAGGATTAGGTGGTTGTTCAAAGCTTTTGCTTGGAAAGTGGTGGGAAGAAATCTCCAATAGTATCTGGAATTGGTTTATTAGTATCTTTTTGGTTTTTCAGGGAAATGCGTTTAAGGAAGAGTATGGTCTTAATAATCCATTATGGTATGTGTGTGTATTGTTTATTTGTTATCTGATTTACTATTTTATTTGTTATAAGTGTGATAAAGATAAGGCACAAAGAATTTGTTTTTTGATAATGGTTTTAATTGGAAGCGGGATTATAGAATATGAAATTAATTTCCCATTTGCAACAATACAAAACGGAAGAGGATATACCGGTTTCTTTATAGGTGTTATTTTATGCGATATTTATAAGAAGGTTTCAAGGAGGAATCTTATAATAGGTTCACTGTTATATGGCGGAATACCTATTTTGCTTTTCGTATATGCATATAATATTGTAAATGCAAATTTAAGAATGCTTTTACTATTTGTGATATATCCTACTATAGTATTGTGGGCAGTCTGCTTAAAACCAGTTTCATGGTTGGGTAATAACAGATTAGTTAAGCTACTTGGAAAATCTTCGTTTGAGGTATATATATGGCATTATCCATGTATTTTGCTAATTAAAATTATTGTTGCTAGTTTATCAATAGAGATTAAACATACATATGTTACAATGGCGATATTTGCGTTGGTAATAGAGATTGTTGCAATATTTATATATAAATTTGTAGAAATACCGTTGGTAAGTTTAATCGGTATGAAGGCCGAAAAAAATTTGGTGACGAAATACAATAGCTTTGAAGGAGAATAGAGTTTTGAAAGAAAATATTAAAACATATTTATTGCTTCATATAATATTATTTGGTTTTTCGCTTTCAAGTGTGTGTTCAAAAATGGCAGCTAAGCAGGAGTTTTTGTCATTTAAATTTATGCTTTTTTATGGTTTAGTCTTATTTATTTTGTTTGTGTATGCGATCGCATGGCAGCAAGTATTAAAAAAACTTCCACTTGTTACAGCATATGCAAATAAGGCGGTAACAGTAATCTGGGGACTGGTGTTTGGTCTTGTTTTTTTTCAGGAAAAAATAACAGTCCAGAAGGTGATTGGAGCAGTTATTATCATTTTGGGTGTTTACCTGATCGTATCTGACGGGGAGGAGACAAAAGCATGACATTCTATGTTTTATTATTTGTTTTTTCTGTTTTTATAGCTTCTGTTTCCCAGACTATTTTAAAAACAAGCGCAGAAAAGAAATATGACAGTCGATTGCAGGAATATTTAAATCCAAAGGTGATCATTGCTTATGGAATGTTCTTTTTATCTTCATTAATTACAGTTGTGGCATATAAATATGTACCATTGTCTATGGGACCAATTCTGGAATCGAGCGGTTATATTTTTGTGACCTTACTTGGTTTTTTTGTATTACATGAAAAGGTTGGTAAGAAAAAGTTAATGGGATTGCTTGTTATTTTAGCTGGTATAACTATTTTTAATTTGTAAACAGAGGTTTTTCATGAAGAAAATTGTGCTCAATATAATTCGGGTATCGATTATAATGATAGCGATTGTTATATGTTATCACTATATAGATCGGGAAAGAATTTTTAATGAACAACATGAATTTGGAGTTGAATTAGTAAGTAAAGAGCAAATTGCAAAGTTAATTGAAAATAAAGAAAGAAAAGCACTGACACCAATTTATTTGGAATATGAGGAAGAAAAGATTCCATATGACAGTGTTGATAAAGTATTGTATGTTTCACAATCAATGCAGACTAAAGAATGGCAGGGCACGTTTAGAAGTGCTAAAGAAGAGTATACATTATATTTGCTTGAAGACAAAATGCTGAAAGAGAAAGAAAAAGCAATTGCCAATGCGCACCGATTTCGATTCTATCTGGTTTCTGAAGAAAAATATATGACCGGAACAATCGTTTTTTCAGGTCTCCCAACAGTTTGTATCCGTGGAGTGGACAATGATTCTCTTGCAGATGTGGTAATTAATGATCCGGATAGTGAAAACGGGATATCAGTAATACATACAAAATGTACTTTTCATAAAAGAGGATCGGCTTCTGTCGGATATGATAAAGCAAATTATAAAATCTCATTATGTGACGAAAACAAAGAAAAGGTAAAAAAAAGTTTACTTGGAATGAGAAAAGATGATGATTGGATTCTGTCAGGGCTTTACACGGACAAGAGTAAAATCAGGGAAAAAATGGCGTATACGCTATGGAAAGAGATCAATGATCTGGAAGAACATCCAATAGCAAGTTCCAACGTTGAATATGTGGAAGTGTTTTTGAACAATGAATATATGGGAATTTATTTATTGATGGAGCCTATAGATGGAAAGCAGATGGATATGGCTCCAGGGGATCAATTGTATAAAATCAGACGTTGGGAACTTCCTGACTATGGAAATTTTGATATCTGTGAGGATTGGCTGGATTTATACAATTATGATGGTGGAAAGTTAGTGTCTATCAAATACCCAAAGAGTGAAGAGGATAATTATTCATGGGAGCCTTTACGGAATTATATGGAATATTTTCTGACAGATGAAAGCTTACATGGAGATGGAACTGTTCCACGAATGGATATGGATAATATGCTGGATTATTACTTGTTCTGTCAGTTGACGAATGCTACTGATAATTTGTGGAAGAATGTTTACCTTGCAGCATATCTTGAGGATGATGGAAATTATACATTTTATAAGACGGTATGGGATTTGAATTATACATGGGGAGATACATGGGATAGTCCTGAAGAAAATTTGTGGACAAAGTTTTCATATCCGGATGGAACAATTTTAAACATTGCTGATTATGACACATATGCACAGGAAGATCCGGAGGGCATGGAAAATCTTGCTTATAAAAAATGGCAGCAGTGGAAAGAGGCAGGTATTACAGCAGAACATTTACAGGATATGGCAGATGAATATAGTGGAATATTGGTTCATAGTGGGGCATTCGCAAGAGACAAACAAAAATGGCCAGATTGCAAAGATAATAGCAGTACAGCAAAAATAAAGAAATGGATCAAGCTGCAGTTCCTTTCTATAGATAAATATTTTGAAGATACAGGAGAACGATAGGTTGCAGTATAGAGTAGAAAAAAAGTATATTTGTACAGAACAGGAACTACAGATTCTGCAAACAAGGCTTTCGGCATTAATGAATTATGATAAAAATCAGGTAACGGACAGATATTTAATTCGCAGTATGTATTTTGATACATATGATAACCGGTTCTTCCATGAAAACGAAGCTGGAATTGATAACAGAAAAAAGTATCGTATCCGTACATATAATTGTGAAGCCGGGAATATACGGTTGGAGATAAAGAGTAAACTGCATGGATACACACATAAAGATCAGTGTACGATTTCAAAAGAATTATATGAACAATTGTCCAGAGGGCAGCTTCCAAAATACGAAAAAAGTTTTGAACAGCCAATGCAGACATTTTTTCTGGAGATGGCACAACATATGTTAAAACCTGTAATTATTATTGAATATGAAAGAACAGCATTTGTGAGTGAAATAGGAAATGTCAGGATTACATTCGACCGGAATATTTCAGCATCAAGAGAAATGGCTCATTTTTTTGATGAAAATTTAAGAAAAATGCCATTGATGTCTGGCGGACATCATATTTTAGAAGTCAAATATGATGAATTAATTCCAGATTATATAAATCAGGTTTTGGAACTTGGAAGGTTAGAGCAGACAACTTTTTCAAAATATTATATAGCAAGACAATTGATAGGAGATTTTTAAATGAGTACACAGGATATTATTAAAAAGTCAGTTTTAGAAGGTTTTTCTACAGATATATCTGTATCACAGATTATTGCAGTGCTGGGTGTAACTTTATTGATTGCATTATATATTTATATTATTTACAGATTATGCAGTAACAGTAATTTCTATTCAAAAGATTTTAATAAGACATTGGCGGTTATACCGATTATTACAGCTGCGATTGTTCTTGCGATTCAGTCTAATCTTGTAATTTCCCTTGGTATGGTAGGTGCCTTATCAATTGTTCGTTTTCGTAACGCAGTTAAAAATCCGTTAGATCTGTTGTTCCTTTTCTGGGCAATTAGTGTGGGGATTATTTGTGGGGCAGGATTATTTTCGGTTGCAGTGATCATGAGTCTTGCAGTTACAATTCTTGTATTTTTATTAGATTTAATAAAAGCACCAAATGCCCCATACCTGTTAGTGGTTCAAAGTGAAAATAAGGATGTTGAACTGCAGCTGAAAGATATTTTAAAAGAATATGGTAAAGGAAGTAAAGTCAAGTCAAGAAACATTACTATGAATGGAACGAATCTTGTGATCGAACTCAAAACGAAAAAAGAGCAGCAGTTGGTTGATAAGTGTTCGGAATTGTCAGGGATAACAGCAGTATCTTTATTATCCCATGATGGGGAAGTGAGGCTCTAAGTGGAACTATATCAAAAAAGGAAAATGAGTTTTCAAAATTTAAAAAATAATATATGGTTTCCGATATCTGCTTTCACTTATTATTGCATAAATATGAGAAATCCCCACAATGTGATCGGAATTATCGCAGCCACTATTTTGATGGTAATAATTGCAGCATATGTAACGGCAATTGCTGAACGATATAAAAGCAGTGCATCAATGATAAAAATAATATCTGTCTTATCTGCCATTGGAGCTTGTTTAGGAAGTGCAATGGCATTTTATCACAGGATACTTACACATGGAAAAGTTCCGCCAACAATTATGGGGTATTCTACAGAAAAGCTTTCTGTTATTTATCTGGTGATCGGAACGACCTGTTCTATTGCTTTTGTGTCAGTTATATTATGTGAATTTTATAAAAAGATGTTAGTGGTTGTGGCGGATATTTTTGAGGGAATATCAGGAGATGAAAAGAGAATCCTTTGGATAGTATTTGTGATATTAGCTGTTTTTTCTTCTGTTTTTATTTTGAATTCCAATGCATTTAGTGATGCAAGTGGAAATTATGATGTGATATACACTTCAGATTCAAATTCAATTGTTGGAGAAAATGTTTATTTATCTATTCTACATGGCGAGAATGATATAAGGCAGCCATTATTTGCTGTTTTTGCAATTCCCTTTTTAGGATTACCATATCTGCTATCAGTTATTTTCTTTTTTGCTCCAAAATCAATGGCCTTTTTTATGAATTTGCCTCAGATAGCGTTGCTGATAGTTGGATATTATATGTTGGCAAAATTACTCAAATTGAAAAAAAGAGAAAGAGTATTTTTTCTGATTGGAATATTGTCTACATATACAGTTCTTTTATTCTCTGTAATGATGGAACAATATATAATTGGATTTTTCTATCTGATTTTATTCATTTATGAAAAAGTGCGTGAAAAAGAAAGTGATTTTACTTATATCGCAGCATCAGGAACAATTCTTACAAGTGCAGCAACAATTGTAATGTATTTTGAGAGGAAAAAGGGTTGGAAGGATTTTGGGAAAAAATTTTTGCGGCTGTTCCTATATGGAGTCAGTATTGTAATATTAGCCGGAAGAACGGATCTAATATTGACTTCATTCCAAAGATTGCAGGCATTACTGGCATTTTCAGGCGATAAGGTTGCTTTCCGAGAGAGAATGATGCAGTATGTTTCTTTTGTAAAAAGTTGTTTTATGGCACCTGCATCAGAGCTCATTGATTTTGGAAATGGATTTGTCTGTTGGAGATTAAGGGATATCACACAATGGGATATAGCAGGTATTGTATTTATTGCCTTAGTGATTGTTAGTTTTGTTATAAACAGGAAAGATAAGTTTACACAAGTCAGTTTCGCATGGTGTCTTTTTTCGATGATTATATTGGGAATTGCAGGATGGGGGACAAATGAAAATGGGTTGATTTTATATTCACTTTATTTTGGATGGGCCTATCTTGCTTTGATAGTAAAATTGGGAATGACTATTGTGAAAAAATTAAAATTGGAAAAGATAGGTGTTATTGTATGGCTTGGAATGGTAGTATATTTATTATATGAAAATCTGCCGAAAATGATATTGATGTATCAATTTGCTGTTAAGTATTATCCGGTATGAGTAAGTGGGAGTTGATATTGCAAATGAAAAATTATATTAGGCTTATGAGAGTGCATCATTATATAAAAAATATTCTTGTATTGACACCACTTTTATTTAGTGGTCAATTATTTGATCAAAAAAAAATGATGGATTCGATGATGGGATTTGTCTGTTTTTGTCTATTATCATCTATTATATATATTATTAATGATATTAATGATCGGGAACATGATAAGAACCATCCGGTAAAGTGTAAAAGACCGATTGCGTCTGGCGCAATTGCTGTGCCCAATGCAATCATCGTTGTCGGAACTCTTTTTGTGATTATTGTGTGTGTATGCATGTATATGCGGAGTAGCTGTCAGAGTATGATATGGTTGGCACTTTATTTATTACTTAATATTGGTTATAGCAAAGGATGGAAAAACAAACCTGTTGTTGATGTTTCAATTTTAGCATTTGGTTTTCTTATCCGCGTGTTATATGGGGCATCAGTCATTCAGGTGGAGGTTTCACCATGGTTGTATATGACAGTGCTGACGTTGGCGTATTTTTTTGGATTCGGAAAACGAAGAAATGAATTGATAAGACAAAAAAGTGATAATACCAGAATTGTATTAAGATATTACAGTAAAGATTTTTTAGATAAGAATATGTATATGTTTTTATGTCTGGGCATTATGTTTTACTCATTGTGGAGTGTTGAAATCGCAACCAGGTCTGGAAATAAAATCGTTTCTGTGATATGGACAGTTCCCATGGTTATTTTAATTTTTATGAAGTATTGCATTGATATAGACGGCGAATCCGATGGAGATCCGGTTGAGGTATTGCTTCATGATAAAAGTTTACTATTGCTTTGCAGTATTTATGGAATAATACTTTTGTGGATTTTATATTTTTAAAGAAAATGCATGACAAAGATAACAGTGCATTTTGAGATACAGGAGATACGATGTTATTTAATTCTTATATTTTTATATTTTTATTTTTACCGGTAAGTTTAATTTTATATTTCTTTTTTTCCAGCAGGAAAATGCATAAAACGGCGTTAATCGTTCTTATTCTAATGTCATTATGGTTTTACGGATATTTCAATGCAAGTTATCTATGGATTTTGTGCGGCAGCATTTTAGGCAATTGGATATTTTCAAGAGGAATGATAAAAAGTGAAGGAAAAAAAAGAAAGATTATGTTAGTATCGGGATTGATATGTGATATTGCTTTGATATTTATATTTAAATACTATGACTTTTTTATATTAAATGTGAATCAGGCATTTCATACATCATTTGAATTGCGGTACTTAATATTACCGTTGGGAATTAGCTTTTTTACATTTCAGCAGATCTCATATCTGGTAGATACCTATAGAGGGGAGACAGAGGGGTATCATTTTCTTGAATACACAGCATTTGTATCTTTTTTTCCACAGTTGATTGCGGGACCTATTGTGCTGCATGATGAACTGATTTCACAATTTAGAGACGAAAAGAAGTGGACATTTAGTCAGGACAGTTTTGCACATGGAATATATATTTTTGCAGTTGGTCTGTTTAAAAAAGTGATAGTGGCAGATACTTTTGGAACAGCAGTATCCTGGGCATGGACGAATCTGAATGCAATTAATTCCATGGAAATGATAATTGTCAGTATCTGTTATACATTTCAGTTATACTTTGATTTTAGCGCATATAGTGATATGGCAATTGGTATTGGAAAAATGTTTCATTTAGAATTGCCAATTAATTTTAATTCTCCATATAAGGCCACTTCAATTATAGAATTTTGGGACAGATGGCATATGACACTGACCAGATTTCTTAGAAAATATATCTACTTTCCTCTTGGAGGAAGCAGGAAGGGAAAAATTAGAACCTATGTCAATATATTTATCGTATTTACCGTGAGCGGTATATGGCATGGCGCAAACTGGACATTTATATTATGGGGAATGCTGCACGGCGTTGCAAATATACTTAATCGCGTTTTTAAAAAGACATGGGATAAATGTAATCGAGTAATTGCGTGGATGGTGACATTTACATTTGTAAACAGTGCATGGATTGTTTTTCGTTCAGACAATGTAGGACAGGCATTTGATCTTTTAAGGAAGTGTGTTCAATTTGATGGTTTTGCGATTAGTGCGAATTTGTATAATAATTTCTATTTACAGGAAATTGGTATTTTTGTAGAACATATAGGTCCATTGGCTCACATATGGGCAGCGGTACCGGGATTGAATATGTGGATTTTTATTATTACAGCTTTTGCGGGATGCTTATGTTTGAAAAATGTACATGAAACGGTTTTTGTACCAAATGTGAAAAATGCAATTTTAACGATTGTTTTATTAGTCTGGTCTATTATTTCATTTTCTGGAATATCAGAATTTTTGTATTTTAATTTTTAAGAGGCATAATATGAGTAAGAAGTTTAATCGGGTTGTTTTACTTGGAACACTTGTTCTTTTAATATTGATCGCATCAATTACGATTGTTATCGATCCTTATTTTCATTATCATACTCCGCTGGAATTTTTAAAATATCCATTGAATATGGATACAGAACGTTATCAAAATAATGGGATTATAAGGAATTTTTCTTATGATGCAATGATAACAGGGACTTCTATGACAGAAAATTTTAAAACATCTGAGATGGATGAATTGTTTGGAGTCCATTCAATTAAAGTCCCATGTTCAGGGTCTTCTTATAAAGAAATTGATTCTATGGTATCAACAGCATTGCAAACACATCCGGATATAAAAATGATAGTGCGTTGTCTTGATTACTCTTTGTTAATTCAAGATAAAGATTATTCCTATGAAAATGAAGAACGTTATCCTGCATATATGGTTGATAACAATATTTTTAATGATGTTTCATATGTATTGAATAAATCGATTATATGTACCGCAGATGTGAATGTATTATTAAATACAATATCAGGTGGTGATTCTGTAAACTTTGATGCGTATGGTAATTGGAGCAAAACAAGCGGCTTTGGAAAACAAGCGGTTTTCGGCACATTTCAAAGACCATCAGAAGCTCATGAGGAACAGGCATTAACAGAGGAAGAAAAAGAGATGGTTCTCGGCAATGTGGAGCAAAATGTAATTGCCAATATAAAGGCTCATCCGAATACACAGTTTTATTTGTATGTTCCACAATATAGTGTGTGTTACTGGGATCAATTAATTCGTAATGGACAGTTTGATGCTATGCTGGAGGCAGAGAGCCTGCAAGTAAATGAGCTGCTAAAATATGATAATGTACATTTATTTCTGTTCTCAAATGATTTTGAAATTACAACAAATTTAGATAACTATAGAGATGAAGTACATTATGGGGAGTGGGTTAACTCGAGAGTCCTTCAGTGTATGAAAAATGGTGAATTTGAAATAACAAAGGAAAATTATGCAGCATATCAAAAAGAGGTAAGAGACTTTTATAGTAATTATGATTATGATGAGATTTATGAGTGATATATGTTGAAGGTTGATTATATTACGTTTGGATAAAGATGGCAGCAAGTTGGATGGAATGAAAGCGGTATCTTTATTATCGCATGATGGCGAGTTAAGATATTGATAATATTGGAGCTTACATATGAAAAAATATTGGAATTTAATATATGGTATGACATTGGCAATATTTACAATATTTGTATTGCTTAAAGTTTTTGTCTTACCTTCAAAAGGAAATGGTCCTATGTCAAGATTTAGTACAAGTTAAAATGAGAAATTTCTTCCCATTT
>ERZ1026846.285-NODE-285-length-40254-cov-24.078062_pt1 | contig 40254 bp, 28 predicted proteins | sample MGYA00380153_ERZ1026846 | MGnify/ENA primary metagenome ERZ1026846 (study PRJEB33269, sample SAMEA4719789) | human gut metagenome | biome: human-associated habitat; feature: organic feature; material: feces | place: Cameroon | collected 2013-10 ...
CTAGCAGGATATGTTCCTTCTCGTCTTGAGCAATGCTATTGATGTAGTTGCTGTTGAGACCTAAAAAATTTGACATATCCTTCTTTATTACGGTGATGTTGTAACCATCGTAGGTGTTCAAACCGTTGCGGGTTGCTATCCAGATGAATCCGCTCTTGTCCTGGAACACCTGCGTGGCGAGGTTGCTCGAGAGCTGATTGTCCGTGTTGAAGAGTTTGCCGCTCTGTGCCCATGCCTGGATGGAGAAGAGGCAAATCATCATCGTGATGATTAATTGGTTTATAGTTTTCATGTTCCTTGTTTATATTTATAGTGTTATTTTCTGTTTGCAAAAGTACTATTTTTAGTTGGAATATCCCAATAATTCTTTCTTTTTTTGATTACAGGAAACAAATAATCATGCCTTTTGGCGTTCATTATCGGTTGATGTTACATGACGGAAAGTATATGTTACACGACTAAACTCCTCATAAACTATCGGTTACGCAGGATAAAGCCTGTTTCCCGATTTTTTCATACCTTTGCCCCGTCAAACAGAGCCAATTTTGCATTGGCATTAGGTTAGGTTTATTGTGATATATGCGAAACAGCAGTTTTTTGAATGATTTTAGTTAGAATGGTTTTAGTTAGTTTAATATAGGTTTATAGCATTTGAGTTCAATTTTAAATGAACATATTATGATTGAAAAGATCATGATTAATTGGTTTTCTAGGAATGGTGCGTAGGGATACGCGCCATTCTCTTTAAAGGTAACTAAGGTTGTTTTTCGGGCTTAACAATTAATTGACAATTTGGAAAAGTGATAAAATCTAAAAATAAGATAACATGAACAGAACGAAATTTTTCATGTCCCTGGCTCTTGCGATGTTTGCAATGGTGGGGAATGCGGCTGCCAATCCAGCCCAGACGACTGACGGAAATTTGCCGGCTCTGCGTGTAGAAGGCAAGAATCTGGTTGATGCCAACGGCAAGACCGTGGTGCTGCATGGTGTGATGGATACGCCCAACCGCTACTTCAACGGCTGGCGATGGCAACAGTGGAAGGCTGACTATTCGGAAGCCGACATCAAGCCTTGCCTGGAATATTTCTCCAAGCAGTTTGCAGCCATCACCGACAAGGAGCAGGGCGCTTACTGCACTGTGTTCCGTCTGCACATGGATCCTTGCTGGACCAACGATCCTACGAAGAAGGCAGAGAACGAGGCTGATATCTCGGCATTCAAAATGGCGCGCTATCGCCTCTATCTCCAGAAACTTTATATCCCATTGATCAAGGATGCCATTGCTCATGGGCTTTATGTCATCGTTCGTCCACCGGGAGTCTGTCCTCAGGACATTAGTGTAGGCGATAAGTACAACCGCTACCTGAAGGCAGTGTGGAAGGCCTTTGCAGCCGATGAGTATATCCGGCAGAATTCGGGTATTATCTCTATCGAACTTGCCAACGAGCCGGTGAGGGTTCATCTGAGTGATGGCTCTAATTCGGATAAAGCACTGCATGATTACTTCCAGCCGGTGGTTGACGAGATTCGCGCGCAGGGCTTCAAGGGAATCATCTGGGTGCCGGGTGCGGGCTATCAGAGCCAGTATCAGGACTACGCCAAGCATCCTATCACCGACAGCGAGGATAATTTCTCGTATGCCGTGCATGTATATTCCGGCTGGTATGGCAAAATGACCGACAAGAATTGCAATCACAATACCTTTATCCGCAACTTCAAGAGTCAGGTGCCGATGGTAGAGACAAAGCCTATCATGGTAACGGAGATAGACTGGAGTCCGGAAGATCCTGACAAGGCGAACGAAGGCCACTACAACGAATGGGGCCAGTGGACGCAGCCTAACCTGGGAAGCTGGGCAACAGCATCAACCTCGAAATGGGGATTGGCATGGAAGGCAGTTCACGACCATTTCGGCAACATCGGTATGACCATCACCCATCCGCAGGAGTATTACGACATTGACGAGTATCTGAAGACCGGCAAGGTAATACCGGGTTTCCAGAATGCCAAGAAGCACAATCTCTTTGAAGAGTGCTGCGGCTATGCCTGCATGAACTGGTACAAGGAATGGTACATGAAACAGACGGATACGGGAATTGAGCAGAAAGTGAACGATGCTGAGGTTGTCGCCACCTATTATTATAATATAGCTGGTGTAAAAGTGAATAAACCTGAAAAAGGCATTTATGTGGTGAAACAATTGTTAAAGGACGGAAAAGCACGTTCTTACAAAGTATGTTATTAACGGCAAAGTATCTGTTACAAGAGACAAAGTGCATCTGAACTGAAACAAGTATCTTTGCACCCGTGAAACTGAAAGAAAAATAACGTGAACATAAAATAATTAAGCATAAATCAAAAATGAATAGAACATGATTGAACAAGTCTTAACAATGAAACGGACAGCAGCCTTATGCTTGGTGGGAGCTTTCTGCAGCCTGAATGCTCAGGCACAGAAGATCCAGGTCAAGGGTAATCTTGTTGACGGTACAGGTGAGCCTCTGATAGGTGCCACTGTAAAATTAAAGGGAAATCCCGGTGTCGGTGCTGTCACCGACTTGGATGGTAATTTCAGTATCAGTGTTCCTTCAGAGAATTCTACCCTCGTATTTACATACGTAGGTATGAAGACCAAGGAAGTAAAGGTAGGTGCGAAGAGAGAGATCAAACTTACCCTCGAAGACGACAACGCCATCGGCGAAGTTGTAGTCGTTGGTTATGGTCAGCAGAAGAAGGCATCTGTCGTAGGTTCCATCACCCAGACTACTGGTGAGGTTTTGGAGCGTGCAGCTGGTGTCAGCGACGTTGGTTCAGCCTTGACAGGTAACCTCCCAGGAGTTGTTACAATCCAAGGCAATGGTATGCCTGGTGAGGAGGAACCTCAGATTATCATCCGTGGTTCTAGTTCATGGAACAATTCCGACCCTCTCGTTCTCGTTGATGGTATTGAACGTCCTCTGAGCAGCGTGGACATCTCTTCTGTAGAGAGCATCTCTGTACTGAAGGATGCTTCTGCTACCGCAGTCTATGGTGTGAAGGGTGCCAATGGTGTCATCTTGGTTACCACCAAGCGTGGTCAGGAAGGCAAGGCTAAGATTGACGTTGGTTTCAATGCTACGTTGAAAGCTCCTTCTAAGTTGCCAAACAAGTACGATTCTTATGATGCGTTGATGCTTCGCAACCAAGTGGTAGAGCGTGAACTGGGCATTTATCCTGAAGGTGTTTCATATCTTCGTCCTCAGTCTTTTATAGACAACTATCGAAACCAGACTACGCTGGAGCAGCGTGAACGTTATGCCAATGTGGATTGGCAGGATGCACTTTTCAAAAAGTCTGCAATGTCTTATAATGCCAACGTGAACGTGAGTGGTGGTACAAAATTCGTTAAGTACTTCGCTTCTGCTGATTTCGTGCATGAGGGTGACCTCTTCCGTGTGTATGACAATGGTCGTAACTACAACTCTGGCTATGGATACAATCGTATCAATGTTCGTAGTAACTTGGACTTTGCCATCACTAGTAGCACTACTTTGAAGGTAAATGTGGCTGGTAGCAATGGCGTAAGAAAAGCTCCTTGGAGTAACATGAGCAATAGTGAGTGGCAGATTGGTCAGCAGTGGGCTGGTGCTTATAACATCGCCCCAGATGTGTTCTTGCCACAATATTCTGACGGCACATGGGGATTCTATCCAGCTGCTTCCAATGTAAGTAACTCTGCACAGAATCTTGCTATCGGTGGTACAGCACAGGCTACAACCACTCGTATCAATACAGACTTTTCCCTTGAGCAGAAATTGGATTTCATAACCAAAGGCTTAAATTTCCGTGGTACTATCTCTTGGGATAATGTTTTTGTTGAGACAGGACGAGGTATCAATGACTTGAATAATGAAGCCCAGACTAAGTATATTGATCCTGAAACAGGTCAGGTTACTTATGGTAAAGAACTTGAGGGACAGAATAAGTTTGATTGGCAGCAAGGTGTGAACTGGAAAACGGAAGGTGGTTCTGTAGATAATAACCAGACTGTTCGCAACCTCTACTATCAGTTGCAGCTCAACTGGGCTCGCAAGTTTGGACAGCATGATGTATCAGCCATGGGCTTGTTCTCACGTCAGGAGAATGCACGTGGTAGTGTGATGCCAACTTACCGTGAGGACTGGGCATTCCGTGCTACCTATAGCTATGCAGGTCGTTATAACATCGAGTATAATGGTGCCTATAACGGATCAGAAAAGTTCAGCAAGGACAATCGTTTTGCCTTCTTCAATTCTGGTGCTATCGGATGGACCATCACTGAGGAAAACTTCATGAAGTATCTTCGTGACAAGCACATCATCGATATGTTGAAGTTCCGTGCTTCCTATGGTGAGATTGGTGATGACAACATAGGTGACCCATTTGATTCTTCTCGTCGCTGGTTGTATATGAGTCAGTGGGCGTATGGCGGCAAGAGTACTATGGATCTCGACCATACAGAGAGCATCTATACATGGTATCGACAGAACACTCTTGGAAATGAGAATGTGAAATGGGAAACAGTTAAGAAAACCAACTTCGGTGTCGATTATGGTTTCTTGGGAGGCTTGATTACTGGTTCTTTGGATTTCTTCTGTGATCGTCGTAATGACATCTTGATTTTCGGCTCCAACCGTTCTGTTCCTTCTTATTTCGGAACGACAGCACCTACTATTAATAAAGGTAAGGTTCGTACCAGTGGTTACGAGTTGGAATTGAAACTTAATAAGGTGTTTGCTAATGGCTTGCGACTCTGGGGTAATTTCAATATGACCCATGCCAAGAATAAGGTAATTTTGAAGGATGATGCCATCCTTACTCCAACTTATCAAAAGGAGGCAGGATTTGCCATGAATCAGTATCGCTCTTATATAGATAAGGGCTTTATCAATAATATTGATGATTTGATAGGTTCTCCGGCGCACGACTCCAATGACAATCACCGTTTGGTTGGTGACTATTACATTGTTGATTTCAATGGTGATGGTGTTGTTGATAGCAAGGACTCGGCTCCTGTAGGTTATAGCAGTAGTCCGCAGAACACCTATAATGCTACTGTTGGTTTCGAATGGAAGGGATTCTCTGCTTTCGCTCAGTTCTATGGAGTAACTGATGTGACCCGTGACGTATCATTGACAAGCTTTGGTAATATGCTTGATAATGTTTATGATACAGGTACTTGGTGGAATAAGAATCAAAGCAATGCAGAATGTATCCTCCCTCGTTGGGGTGCCACTGCTTCAAGTTACACCTATGGTACACAGTTTATGTATGATGGCTCTTACATTCGTTTGAAGAATGTCGAGATTGCTTATACCTGGACCAAGGGTTGGATTAAGGCATTAGGCGTAAACTACCTCAAGGTTTACTTGAATGGTAATAACCTCTGGCTCTGGACTCGTATGCCTGATGACCGTGAGGCAAACCTCGGTGGTGGTGGCTGGTTGGGAGCATACCCTACGGTTCGCCGCTTCAACTTAGGTGTTAAATTCTCATTGTAATTATAAAAAAAATATTCAGATGAAAAATAAGATAAAGACATTATTGTTGACGGGATGCGTCTCGCTGGCTCTCGGTACTTCGCTGAGTTCTTGTCAAGACTACTTGGACAAGGAGCCAGACTCAACAGTTTCTGCAGACGATGCCTTTGCCAATTTCCGTAATTTCCAAGGTTTCGTTGAGGAAATATACAACTGTATCCCTGATAAAGAGAAATGTAATTATTGTCCTTCATGGAACTGGGGCGATGATGAAATCTTCAATCCAGAGGCTGATAATAGAATGACCCATCAGGTTGATTTAGGTAACTTCCGTGCATGGGAATCTACTGGTAACTGGCTAAAGCGTGATGGTTCTTCTACTTCCACAAATAAGTTCGATCACGGTATTTGGAACCATGCGTGGTATTGCATCAGAAAATGTAACCTCGGTTTACAGAATATCGACAAGTTTGTGACAGGAAGTGCTGAAGAGAAAAAACTGATAGAGGGTCAGCTCTATTTCTTCCGTGCATGGTGGCATGAGGAATTGATGGAGTATTTTGGTGGTATGCCTTATGTGGATACTTATCTCGATGCCAATGCCGAGCTGAATTTGCCACGCCTTTCTTATCAGGAATGCGCTGATAAAGCGGCAGCAGATTTCCGCAAGGCTGCAGATTTGTTGCCTATTAATTGGGATAAGACTTCTGCAGGTGCTGCCACACAAGGTAAGAATGATCTTCGCATCAATAAGATCATGGCTCTTGGTTATCTTGGTAAAACCTATCTTTGGGCTGCTAGTCCTTTGATGAAGAATGGTGCGCAGACTGGTGCCAGCAAGAATGGCAAGACTTATGATTATGATCAAGAATATGCTAAGAAGGCTGCTGAGGCTTTTGGTGAACTGCTCTCTCTTGTGGAATCTGGTCAGACACAATATGCATTGGCAGAGTTTAAGTACTCAGACATCTATAATCATGAGAAATCTGCTGATGCCAATAGCTGTTTTTCTGATATATTCTATACCAAGAAGCAGAACTGGAAAATGCCTGGAACGGTTGAAGCAATCTTCCGTGGTCCATCTGCTGATTTCAATGGCTCTAACTGGAATACCTCTAAGGTCTTTGGCCCTAAGGTACAGAAAGTCGTTGCTCATGATAATGTCATTCACCAACCTACGGCCAACCTTGTAGAGGCTTATGGAATGGCAAACGGAGAACCCATCTATTTGGTTGAGAATGGTCAGTATGTACTTAATCCAAAGTCTGGTTTCGACCCTGCCCATCCTTTCAAAAATCGTGATCCCCGTTTCTACCACGATATCGTCTTTGATGGTTTCAAGTATTTGAACGGATCACCTGGTCAGTATGCAGATTTACAGTATTGCCAATTATATACGGGTGGTAATATGCGCCCTATAGCAAATGCAAGCCGTACGGGTTATTTCATTCAGAAGTTGGTGCCTCATACTTGTAATGAAGTGGATAAAGATTACGACTGGGGTGCAGCTTTCCACTGCTATTTGCCATATATGCGTCTTGCAGACATATACTTGATGTATGCAGAGGCTTGTGCTGCATTCGGTGGTGCTACTGGCAAGTCTTCAAACTTTGGTAAGACCGCAGAAGATGCAATTAATACACTTCGCAAGCGTTGTGGTGCTGGTAATGTTGCTCCAGAATTTGTTGCAGACAACCATAAGTTCATGGACGAGGTCCGTCGTGAGCGTGAGGTAGAACTTTCTTTCGAAGGATTCCGTTTTTGTGACTTGCAGCGTTGGTTGCTTTTGACAGAGGCACCATATAATCAGAAATTCTCACAGGAGTTTGACCGTGTGGAAAGTGCAGACTTCTATAAGAATCATGATCCTAAGGACGCTCAGGTTGCCAATTATCGCAGAGAGTTGATATTGACTCGTAATTTCAATGTCAAGCACTATTGGTTCCCATTGCCAATCAAGGAGACTCAGCTCTATCCAGAGTTTAGTCAAAATCCAGGTTGGTAAGGTTTAAAATTATAAATTAGTAATACTAAACGAATAATGATAGTATGAATTCAAGATTCAAATCATATAATTATAAGCTTTTTGTAGCAAGTCTCGTGGCTTTGGCTCCTCTTGGTGCCAATGCCAAGACTGCACAGACAAGCGAATCCGACACAGCCAGTGCCGACAAGGAGATGGTTCAGGTGGCTTACCGAAAGGTAGCCAAGGATGACATCTTGGGCGGTGTGTCTGTAGTCGATGTAGAGAACTTGATGAAGAAGAACTACCATACTTATAGCCTCGATAATATGCAAGGTTATGTAGGTGGTTGGAATGGCAATTCTCTCTGGGGTATGGATGCCGACAACGCTGGTTATCTCGTCTTGGTTGATGGTGTGCCTCGTGAAGCTAACAACGTTCTACCAAGTGAGATTGCACAGATATCTTTCCTCAAGGGTGCGCAGGCTGTTGTGCTCTATGGTAGCAAGGCTGCCAAGGGTGCTGTAGTCATAACCACCAAGCGTGGTCATAATGACGGCTTGAAGGTAGAGGTGCAGGCTAATGCAGGTTTGAATGTAGCAACGTCTTATCCTGAGTATCTTAGCAGTGCAGAGTATATGACTCTCTATAACGAGGCTCGTCGTAATGATGGTCTGTCTGAGCTTTATTCTACTGAGGACATCTATAATCATGGAGCAGGTTTGAACCCTTATCGTTATCCTAATCTCGATTTCTATTCTTCTGATTATCTCAGAAAGGTGAACAGCCGTTATGAGGCTACTGCAGAAATCAGCGGTGGTGGTAAGCGAGCTCATTTCTATAGCAATATCAACTATTATCGCCAGGGCGATTATTTCAAGTTTGGTGAGGCTAAGAATAATAATACCCAGCGCTTCAGCGTTCGTGGTAATGTGGATATAGACATTACTGATGATATTAAGGCTTGGGTCAACTCCAGTGCAACCTTCTATGATTCTCATTCTGCAAAGGGTAATTACTGGGAAGCTGCTTCTACTTGGCGTCCTAATTTCCCACAGAATGCAGCTCCTCTTATCTCCACAGATATGATAGCCCCTAATGCTAAGGCTGCTTGGGACTTGATGAGCGTTGCGAAGTTGGTAGATGGTAAATATTTCCTTGCTGGTACTCAGGCAAACTCCTCTAATGTTTTTGCTGATATCTATTCTGCAGGAAGTAGTAAATTTACTAGTCGTCAATTCCAGTTTGATACGGGTATCAATATCAACTTGCACAAGGTGTTGAAGGGCTTGTCTTTCGAGACTCATTTCGCAGTTGACTATGCCACCTCTTATAATACTTCTTTCGATAATAGCTATGCTGTTTATATCCCAACATGGGCTAACATCGATGGCAAGGATATGATTGTCGCATTGAAGAAGGAAGGTGAGGATAAAAAGTCTGGCAACCAGAACATCAGCGGAAGTACAGATAACCAGACCATGCTTTTCTCTGGTCAGTTAAACTACACCAATACTTTCAACAAGGTTCACAATCTGTCGGCAATGTTGATAGCTTCTGGCTTCCAGCAGTCGAAGTCTGGACAGTATCATAAGAACTCTAGTGCCAATCTTGCATTCGACGCTTCTTACAATTATGCCCAGAAGTATTACGCAGATTTTGGATTAGCTGCCATTCACTCTGCCCAGTTGGCTCCAGGTCATCGTGAGGCTCTCTCACCATCACTTTCTTTGGGTTGGAGACTCAAGAATGAGTCTTTCTTGAAGAATTCCAAGGTGGTAGATGACATGATGATTAGTGTATCAGGTAGTATTATCAATGAGGATATTGATATAGCAAGTGGTGACAATCGCTACTATCTCTATCAGAGTATTTGGACTTCTGATTACGGCTATGGATGGTATGATGGATCTAGCGATAAATACACCTATTCAAAAAGAGGTGAGAACAAAGATCTTGATTTTATCAAGCGCAAAGAGTTGTCTCTGAATTTCAAGACATCCTTGTGGCAGAAATTGGTGACATTGGATGCAAGTTTCTTCATCAATTCGATGGAGGGTTATATCATCTCTTCGCCAACATTCTATCCAGCTCATTTGAATACTGGTTATCCAGCGGCTTCGTTTATGCCTGTACTTAATTACAACAATAATCGTAGAGTTGGATTTGATTTCGCTGCCAACTTTAATAAGAAGGTAGGTGATGTGGATCTCTCACTTGGTGTGACAGGTACTTACTATACAACCAAGGCTACCAAACGAGATGAGAACAACGTAGAGCAGTATCAGAACAGACAAGGAAAGGCACTTGATGGCATTTGGGGCTACAAGAGCGCAGGTCTCTTCCAAAGCGAGGAGGAAGTCAAAAATTCTCCAGACCAAAGCTATTTTGGTGGAACAGTTAAACCTGGTGACATCAAGTATGTGGATGTAAATGGTGATAATAAAATTGACCAATACGACCAAGTCTTCTTGGGTAAGGGTGGTTGGTATGGAGCACCATTCACGCTTGGTGTCAATCTTACAGCTAAGTGGAAGAACTTTACCTTCTTCGCTCTTGGTACCGGTAACTTCGGTGCTTGGGGAGTCAAGAACAATTCTTATTGGTGGGTAAAGGGCGATAGCAAATATTCTGCTGTAGTTCGTAACCGATGGACAGAGGAAACCAAAGAGACTGCAACCTATCCTCGTTTGACATCTCTTGATGGTAACAACAACTTCCAGACATCAGACTTCTGGATGTACAAGACAGATGCATTCCGCTTGGCTAAGGTCCAGGTAACTTACGACTTGCCTAGTACTTTATTCCAAAAGACATGGCTTAAGGGGTTGTCGGCATACGTAAGCGGAGCTAACTTGCTTACCATTTCAGGAGAGCGCGAAGTCTTAGAGATGAACGTTGGGTCTGCGCCTCAGACACGCTATTATAATATAGGTGTAAAGGCAACATTCTAATCATTTTAAAATGTAGAAAGAAATGAAAGTAAAAAATATATTTATATTAGCAGCAATGTCGCTTACTTTGGCTTCTTGCTCAGATCTTTTCGAGCCTGCAGAGGAAAACAACCGTGGCTTGGATGAGATTTACAATGAGCCAACATACGCTCAGGGATTATTGGGATATGGTTATGCGATGCTTCCTTACAATACCAAGAGTGTTACTGATGTTGCTACAGATGACGCTGTAAGCAATGACTTGACAAATGGCTATCTCAAGATGGCTACAGGTTCTTGGACTGCTAATAACGATCCTATGTCTAAATGGACAAATGGTCGTGCTAGTATCCAATATCTCAATATCTTCCTTCAGGAGGTAGATAAGGTAAACTGGGCAAAGGACGAGAATGCCCGTAAGATGTATTGTGATAGCCGTAAAGGTGAAGCTTATGCTTTGAGAGCTCTCAACTTGTATTATCTTTTGATGAATCATGGTGGATGGACAGCCGATGGCAAACTGCTTGGCGTTCCTAATTTGACAGAACCAGAGTCTTCTACTGATGATTTCAACAAGCCACGTAATACATTCCAGGAGTGCTTGAATCAAATCTATAGCGATTTGGACGAGGCTGCCAAGCTTCTCCCTCTTGATTACAATGATTTGACAGATGATAACGCTGTTCCTGCCAAGTATAAGGAAATCGGAGTAAAGACCGCAGGAGACTACAACCGTGTGTTTGGTACCATTATGCGTGGTCGTATCAGTGGTCGTATCGCTGAGGCTATTCGCTCACAGGTATCTTTGCTTGCAGCTAGTCCTGCTTTCTCTGAAGGTACAAACGTGGATTATGCTAAGGCTGCTGACGATGCAGCTACCGTTCTTGACCGTATCAATGGTGTGAATGGTTTGTCTGTTACAGGTAATAATTGGTTTATGCAAACCAGGGAAATCGATGCGCTTGGCTCAGGTGCTTGTCCTGCTGAAATTCTTTGGCGTGGCAGTCGTACCAATGGTGCTGATGACTGGGATCTTGGTCTGAACCAAGAGTCTGATAATTTCCCTCCGTCTCTTTATGGTAAGGGTAGAATCAACCCAACTCAGAATCTGGTCGATGCATTCCCTGCTGCAAATGGTTATCCTATCAACGATGCTCGTTCTGAGTATGATAAGTTGAATCCTTACAGCAATCGAGATCCTCGTCTTGACCTTTATATCATTCATGATGGTAGTACTTATAAGGGAAAGACCATTCATACAGACATTACGACGGCTAATAACAATGATGGTTTGAATAAGATTTCCAATTCTACTCGTACAGGCTATTACATGAAAAAGCTGTTGCGTGAGGATTGTAATCCTGACCCTAATGCAAAGAATGCTCAGTATCATTATCCTGTGTATATTCGCTATACTGAGATATTCCTCGATTACGCTGAGGCTGCCAACGAGGCTTGGGGACCAAAGGGTAAGGGAACTCACAACTACTCAGCTTACGATGTAATCAAGGCAATCCGTCAGCGTGCCGGAGTTGGCGAGTTTGGCGAGGATCCATACTTGGAGGAGTGCGCTGGTGACAAAGAGAAAATGCGTGAGTTGATTCGCACCGAGCGTCGTTTGGAACTTTGTTTTGAAAATAAGCGCTTTAGTGACCTTCGCCGTTGGAAAGCTCCTCTAAATGAGGCTGTGCGTGGTGTTGAAATCACTTCAGAGGCTGGTGTCCCATCATACAAAGACATGAAGGTTGAGGATCGCAGCTATAAAGATTACATGTATTACGGTCCTATACCACAGAGCGAAATGTTGAAGTGGAGCAACTTGCAGCAGAATAAGGGCTGGGAAGTAAAATAATAACGACTAATATTTAAAATGATGAAAACAATGAAGATAAGCAAATATTTGTCCATGGCTGCATTGGGAATCTTGGCTTTAGGCTTTAACTCTTGTGAGAATGGCGACCAAGAATTTCCTGATTATGAGGGCGGTACTACTGTATATTATCCTTATCAGTATATCGAACGTTCTGTAGTTTTAGGCAATGATGAGAATCGCGATAATACGGATGATAACAATCATGTATTGTATATCGTATCTACAATGGGTGGAGCGTATGATGGAAAAAACATCACATTGAATGTAGATGTTGATAATTCATTGTGTGACAATCTGTATTTTGAGGATGGAGTCACTCCTGTAAAGCCAATGCCTAGCAATTATTATACCATTCCTACCAAGACGGTTGCGTATAATGGAAAATTGCAGGGACGTCTTCAGGTTAAGTTGGAGGATGCTTTTTTTGCTGACCCAGATTGTGCAAAGAATACCTATGTAATCCCAGTTCGCATCAATGATATGGTGGGAGCCGATCATATTCTTTCGGGTTCTCCTGTCGTTGCAGGTACAACTCCTGTTCGTACTGATGCTTCAGCTTGGTCTGTTGTTCCTAAGGATTATATCCTTTATTGCGTTAAGTTTATGAATCCATGGGATGGCTATTATTTCCGCAGAGGAACTGACAAGATTACAGAGAATGGACAAACTCATGAGGTAAAGCGTGAAGGTGCAACTCTTGAAAAGGATGAAGTGAGTCGAATTACAACCAAGAATTTGAAGGAATGTAATTTCGAAGTCTCTGTAAATAAAGCTGACGGCTCTAAGGTCACTTGCAACTTGATACTTACGTTCGATGATAATGGTAATTGTACCGTTACTACTGATACAGAGGGCATGACTGCTTCTGGTACAGGAAAGTTTGTAGAAAAGGGAGCTAAGTTGGCTTGGGGTAACAAGGATCGTGACATCCTGACTCTCAATTATAAGGTTGATTTCGGTTCTGGTATTGCTTTGGAAACATCCGATCAGTTCGTTGCCGAGACTCGTGGTAACACCAATGGTGTTGTTCAATTCAGTCCTCAGTATATCAAGAAGTAATATTCTTGATAGATAAGTGTCATTCTAATAATTTGATTATTATGAAATTGAAAAATATTAATTTAGGTTTAGGCTTGATGGCTCTCTTGGCTTTGTCTTCTTGTGCTGATGACAAGTTCTCGGAGTACAGAACTGATATGACCAAGAATTTGAAGGATTATCAGTATCTGAACAACTACGAGCCTTTGAAGAAATACGTGGAAGATATGAAAGCTGCCGGCAAGTGCAATCCCGACTTTAAGTTGGGCATTGCGCTCGAAGCAGCCGAATTCAACAAGCAGGCACTTGTATATTGCCTTGCTGGTAGCAATTTCAATGAAATGACTGCTGGTAATGCCATGAAAATGGCTTCTTGTGTGAAAGATGATGGCAGCATGGATTTTTCGTTAGTCAAGGAGTTCGTCAAGAATGCGGACGATGCAGATATGACGATTTATGGTCATACGTTGGCTTGGCATTCTCAGGCAGCCAATAAGTACCTCAAAAATCTTATCAAGGATAAGGAACTGCCACCTGATCCAAATGGTGGAAACAAGTACTTGGAGATTGCTTGTGGCGAAGCTGGTGCCAACAAATGGGATAAACAGATTAGTTATGTGTTGCCTAAGGCATTGGTTAAGGGACAAAGTTACGTGATGACCGTTAAGGTAAAGGCTTCGGATGGTGGAACTTTTGCTGCTTGGCCTATTTGGGAAGCAAGTGATAATAAAAACCAATGGGGTGGTAGTAATGATGTTCAGTATATGGAAGATTATGACATCACTAACGATTATTCTACTTTGAAGTGGGAGTTTACAGCCAATTTCCCTATTGATAAGCTTCAGTTTGTGTTCGGTAACGTAGGAGGAACCATTTCTTGCGATGACTTTAAGTTGACGAAAGCTGGTTCTGATGAGAATCTTATTGAAAATGGAGACTTTGCAAAAGAGTCGGCTCATGGTTGGACACCGACTGGCTGTACCATCAAGGTGGCTTCTGCAGCCGCATCTGTCGAGGTAGAACAACTAGTTAATGAGCAAACCTATAAAGATGGACCTTTCCCATTCTATGCTATGGGATGCGAACCACCTGTTGCGAATGGTGCTATCCATTTTGTTCCAACAGGAGATTGGTCTCAGTTCTTTGTTATGCCAGGTAGCAACAATACGCTTTCTGAGGGTAATTATGTGGTTTATCTTGACTTGTCTGCTTCAAAGGATGCTAGTGGCGTAGAATTGACTATGCAGAATGGTTGGGGTGCCAGTGATCAGGCTATTACTGTAAAAGTACCTGTTTCTGCTGGTCGTCATAACGTAAAACTTCAGATGCCTAATATTGCTGGAGGTAATTATGATATTATCTTGAAACCACAGACAGCAGATGCTACTTTGGATGTACATTCTGTTAAGGTTTGTCAGGTCAAGAATCTCAACTCCATTCCTCTTACAGATGAAGAGAAGAAAAATGCTCTTACCACTGCCATGGGAACTTGGATTGATGGTATGATGGAGGCTACTGATGGTTATGTTACATCTTGGGATGTTGTGAACGAGGCCCTTTCTGGTGCCGATAAAGATGGTGATGGCAAGTACGACTTGCAGTCTGCTAAACGAGGCAACGTTTCAGCTGACGATGCAAAGAACAATTTCTACTGGCAGGATTATCTCGGCGACCTCGACTATGTTCGCATAGCCGTGGCTGATGCTCGTAAGAGTTTTGCCGCCCATAATGGTGACCCTGAGAAATTGAAACTCTTCATCAATGATTATAACCTGGAGAGCTATTGGGACGACAATGCCAAGTTGAAGAGTTTGATTCAGTGGATCAAGGATTGGGAGGCTGATGGCGTGACCAAGATTGATGGTATCGCATCTCAGATGCATATCTCTTGCTATGCTGATCATGACAAACAGGAAAATGCGAAAAATCATATCGTCAAGATGTTGGAGTTGATGAAGGAAAGTGGCAAGCTTTGCAAGATTTCTGAACTTGATATGGGTTATGAAGATGCCGCTGGCAATTCTGTAACTTATGATCAGATGACCGAGGAACAACACAAGGAAATGCGTGACCTCTACACCTTCGTTCTCCAGAAGTACTTCGAGATTATTCCTGCTGCTCAGCAGTATGGTATCACTCAGTGGTGTGCTACAGATTCTCCTAAGGATTCAGGTTGGCGTCCTGGTTTGGCTACTGGTCTCTGGGATCTCAACTATCTTCGCAAGCATACCTATGCAGGTTTCGCTGTTGGTCTTGGTGCTCCTAAGTATTGGGAGAACTTAGCTGAATAACAGTAAAAATGAATATAAAAGAAAATAAGTATGAAAAAGTTTTTATTGACATTAGTGGCTGTCGTTGTATCTTGTGTTGCTATGGCTGCAAACAATATGAGAAGTGAATCTGTTAATGGCTTCATTAATATAGAAGGAACGTATAATACTAGTGCGTATCCTGGTAATTACCTGTTGTTGGATATGAATTATTTTCCGATGAAGTCTGATGTTGTTGGAGTCTGTTTGAACGTCCTACCTGAAGGTTATCATTACCAATGGCTACCAATGTATGGAGCCGAGGGTGTGCAAATCCAAGTCATGCCTGAAACTCGCATCGCTTATATAAGCCAAAAAGGAAAAACTGAGGAGTTTGATTTTAAGGTATGTATAATAAATGAGTCAACAGGATACCCTGAAGTAGTTAGGACTTTTAAATTCGTATATCAGAAGAATTTTATCGGACCAACTGGGCATCGTATAGATTAATGCTTGGGTTAGCAACATGAAATATGAACATTGAAATTGAACATTAGTTTTTAGGTTTTATCATATAATGATTAACCGAAATGATGTTAGTCGTGATAGGTCAGTTGAGCCATGAGGCTCGACTGACCTTTTTGGATTCTCTTTTTTACACTACGCAAAGGCGTTGAGTGTAAAAGTCATATCTTTGAAAAACTTAACTCAATAAATTGAATGATGAAGAAACTGATAATTTTAGCAGGTTTATTGGTATCTTTGCAGGTGAATGCGCAAAATTATGCCAAGCAGTGGTGTGCTGATAATGGTGATGGTACTTATACCAATCCAATCATCAACTCAGACTTTCCTGACCCTGACATTATCCGCGTGGGGGATACCTATTATTATGTATCTACCACAATGTTCTATTTCCCTGGTGCGACAATCTTGAAATCGCACGACTTGGTGAACTGGGAATATTGTGCCAATCCTCTCCAAAAAATAGCGGAGTCGGAGCCTTTTAATCTTCAGAATGGATATAATCAGTTTTCGTGCCAAAATCTTTCACATAGGCTCTGGCTGCATAGAGGGGAACGTTTTCCATCCAGTCTTGCTCTCTGAAGCCTAACATGGAGAAGCGGATGCCTTTCAGGTGATAGGAAGCGAAATCGTGGGTTATGAATGCTGCCAATGACTTGGCTTTTACATTATCTTCTGCCTTTACCTCTATTGGCAATATTTTGCTGCCAGCCTGGGCTATGAAGTCTACTTCTTGGGTGGAATTGTCCTTGCTATAATAATATATAGGTAGATTGACCAGTGTTTTCAGTTGTTGGAGGACAAAGTTCTCGGTGAATGCTCCCTTGTATTCGCTGAATACGTTGTCGCCTATGAGAATCTGGTCGGATGGGGTCTGTGTAAGTGCTCCTAAGAGACCTATATCTAGCAAATATAGCTTGAATGCGTCTATGTCGGCATAGAATTTCAAAGGCACTTTGACATCTCTAGTTCGCTCTACCTTGTGTACGAGCCCTGCGTCTATGAGCCATTGTATCGCTATCTCAAAGTCTTTGGCTCTTGCTCCCTTTCTCACTGCGCCATAGATGAACTTTTTGTTCTCCTTTGCCAACTGAGCAGGTATGGATTCCCAGACCATTCTCACTCTTTGAGTTTGCTCTGCAGTATGTTTGCTGATGTCGGCTTCGTATGCAGCCAAGATGTTCTGTTGTATTTGCCTTGTGGCTACAGGGTTATGATGCTGTGTGAATTGCAATACGGCTTCGGGCATGCCACCTACGAAATAATATTGCCTGAGATACTCGATGTATCTTGTAGCGAAGGTATCAATGAGTTCTTTATCTCCATTTTGAAGGATGTCTAAGAGCTGCTTTTCATCATTGGCAAGTAGGTACTCTTCGTAAGTCATGGGGTAGAGATGCATGATGTCTACCTTGCCTACGGGAAAAGATTCTCCCTTCATGTTCATGACACCCAGAAGTGAGCCTGCTACGATGATGTGTAGTTCGGGCTTGTTCTCGCAGAAATATTTTAGCGAAGACAATACGGGAGGTATCTCTTGTATTTCGTCGAGGAACACAAGAGTCTTGCCTGGCGTGATGTCTTGTTTGGCAAAAGCGGAAAGTCCTATCAATAGGCGATCTGGGTTGGCATCCCCTTCAAAAAGTTTTTCCATCATCTTGTTTTTGTAACAGTTGATGTAAACCATGTTTTCAAATTCATGGTTTCCAAACTCTTTGATGATGTACGTCTTGCCTACTTGTCTTGCTCCGTACATAATGAGTGGTTTCCTATTGCTAGATAACTGCCACTCTTTTAGTTTGTTATATATTTCTCTTTTCATGCTGTTTACATTTTTATGAGGGAATATTGTTGCTTTTCCTACATTTTTATGAGGGAATCAGCTTACTGTCCATACATTTTTATGAGGGAATCAGCTTGCTGTCCATACATTTTTATGAGGGAATGCGCTGCAAAATTACTAAAAATATTGCTTAAACGTGCGGAAGGTGATTAAAAAAAACACATTCCGCACGTTTAAATGTTGTTTTTAACGTTTGTTTGTTGTTTTTCTCGTTTCTTACTATACTTTTATGAGGGAATATTCCATAAATTGTGTAAACGCTGCTCAAACGTAATGATGTTGTTAAATCTGTATATTTTTCCTCTGTTTTGACCAAACATTTGGGGAATCTGGAACATTTTGGGCAAAAACATTTGGGGAATCTGGAATATTCGTTTATTTGACTTTTCCTGATTCCCTCTTCAAATAGGTTTGATGGTGTATCATTTTCGTTATAATGTTGACTATCAAACCTGTTTGGTGCTTCTCACAAAGTATTTGTTACACCACGCAAGGTCTTTTTCAGCCTTTTCTGTTACTTTTGCAAGCGGAAATGAGAATCATTTCTCGTTCCCAGAATGAACAATTATTATCAATAAACTTAAAATCAGAAACGTATGAAAAAGATTTTTACTTTGATGGCAGCAGCCCTGATGGCTGTAAGTGTGAATGCTCAGACTGAGACTCCTCTTGTTTTGGGTGGTGGTTGGAATGCAGGTTTTGCCGGCGATGCTGATGTTTATGACTTCACTATCTCCAAGCAGTGGGGTGCAGCAGAGTTTGCCTGCAACGTCAACTCTGCAGATTATCCTAAGTATATCCTCGAGTTCGAAGAGCCGCTTCCTGCCAACTGCCAGGTAAACTATACTTGGAAGGCTTCTGCTGATGCCGAAGGCGATCCAACTCCTGCCTACGGAAGAGCTGTGGGTGATGGAGCAACCAAGAAGTTTGAACTTGCTTTCGATGCTGAGCATCCTTACATCGTAGGTGTATCCGTGCAGCATACAGATGCTGAGGAAGTGAACCTGAAGGTGAAGAAGATGATTTTGGTTGCTGCTGACGGTACTGAAAAGAAAATTGATGCCAACTTCACAGGTTGGGCTGGTACTGATAACACCGTATCTTATAAAGGTGTAGTTTCTTTCGATAAACAGTGGGAGCAGCTTGCTATCAATGGCTTGGCTGGTAAGAGCAATGCTACCGTGAAGGTAAAATTGGCTGAGCCAACCCCAAATGTCCAAATGTGTGTAGATTACGAGGAGGGAGTGAAATCTGAGTGGCCTTCATTCAACGGCAGCGATGAGACAACCTTCACCACTAAGGAAGATGCTGTCATCAAGACCATGGGTATCCAGTATACCGACCCAGAAAATAATCCTGCAAAGGTTTCTGTGCTCGGTGCCTGGTTGATTAATACAACCACAGGCATCTCTAACATCGAGAGCGTCAAGCTGCAGGATGGCAAGGCATTCAACCTTGCAGGTCAGCAGGTAGGCAAAGGTTACAAGGGTATCGTAATCAAGAATGGTAAAAAGATGGTTATCAAGTAACAGATGAAGCGACTTTCAATGCTCGCATCTCTCCTCATGGTTCTGTGCCTCCAGATGGCGGCACAGACCTGGGAAGAGGTGAAAGTGGGGACTTCTATTCGCAAGACCCTCACTTATGTACCAAAGAATGTAGAGAAATCACCAGCCTTGGTGATTTCTCTTCATGGTATGAATCAAGACCCAGAGTATCAGCAGAAACAGACGCAATGGAATGCGCTGGCCGATACCGAGGGTTTTATTGTTACCTATCCGCTGGGTAATAACAGAATGTGGGATACCAGCGGTATGGGTGATGTGAAGTTTGTGGAGGCTATCATGAAGGATATGGAGCTGAAGCACAATGTGGATAAGAACCGCATCTATCTCTCGGGCTTCTCCATGGGCAGCTGGCTGGGCTATCACTGCCTGGAAACCTTGGGCGATAAGATTGCCGCTTTCGGACCGGTTAGTGGTGTGGACATCGGCAAGCAGCCTAAGGCAAACCGCAAGGTGTCTATCATGCATATCCATGGTACGGGCGATGACGTATTCAAATATAAGGGCGACCCTTCTCACATGGCTGGTGGCTATCCTAGCATTGAGGAATATGTAAAGAAGTGGGCTGCCTACGAAGGTTGCGATGTAAGCAATCCGCAGGTAATCCGTCCTTATCCTGCCGGCAGCACAGGTCCCAAAGCTACACGTACTATATATAATAATGTGAACGATGGAGTAGAGGTGAACCTGATTGCCATCGACGGCAAGGGCCACTGGCATTCCAACGAAGCAAACGGTGTGAACTCTACCAAGGAACTCTGGACCTTCTTCAAGCGCCACCAGCTGAACCAGGCTTCTGTTCCCGACCCAAACTTTCAGATTTATCTCTGCTTCGGACAGTCGAACATGGAGGGTAATGCCGCCATCGAAGCGCAGGACAAGACGGGAGTAAACCCAAGATTCATGGCTATGTACACCCTGGATAATGCGCAGGCTGGCTGGACCATGGGTCTTTGGCATACAGCCGTTCCGCCTCAGGCACGTCCTGGAACCCGACTGTCGGTAGTGGATTATTTCGGCAGAAAGATGGTAGAGAATCTTCCCGAAGAAGTGAAGGTGGGTACGATTACCGTAGCCGTGGGTGGTGCCAGCATCGATCTTTTCGATAAGGATAAGTATCAGGAATATCTTCAGAGTGCTGAAGTTGCCGATTGGCTCCGCAACTATGCCAAGGAATATGGCGGCAATCCATACGCACGCCTCATTGAACTCGCCAAGATGGCTCAGCAGAAGGGTGTCATCAAGGGCATCCTACTGCATCAGGGCGAAACCAACAACTGCGATCAGACCTGGCCTTCTAAGGTAAAGAAGATTTATGAGAATATTCTTGCCGACCTGGGACTTGATGCCAAGAATGTGCCATTGCTCGTGGGCGAGTTGGGACAGAAAGACCAGGGCGCAGCCTGCTGGGGACATAATGCCATCATCGACAATATCGCAGCTACGATTCCTACAGCTCATGTGGTATCATCAAAGGATTGTCCTCTGCAGAGCGACCGACTCCATTTCACGGCAGAGGGCTATCGTATGTTTGGTAAGCGTTATGCCGATGTGATGCTCGAACTTCTGGGTGTGGTGCCTGTGGAAAACCGCAACTATTACATCCGTTACGAGAGTACTGCTGGTGAGAACCTCTGGGACCGTCAGGCTATCTACACCTTGCCTAAGGCTTTGGAGAAGGATGCCAATTATACGCTTACCATGAAGGTGAGAACTTCTGCCAACTGCGAGGAGCTGGCATTCTGGCCTATCTGGAATGCAAGCAACAACAAGAACCAGTGGGGTGGAAGCGATGATGTGCAGTATCTGGCAGCCTATCCTGTAGAGGCTGGTGACTGGAAGACGCTGACTTGGAATTTCACAGCCAACTTCACCTTGGATACCTTCCAGTTTGTATTTGGCAAATACGGTGGTACACTCGATATTGACGACATGGTGTTGGTGAAGGAAGGAACATCAGAGAATCTGATAGCCAACGCCGATTTCTCTGCAAAGCATATTCAGGGCTGGAGCACCAACTGGAATGGTCCAAGCTATTCTCTTGCCAACGATGCCTATGCATCAACAGGCATCGAGAAGCCAGCTGTGGCAACCATGATGAAATCGGCGGATAAGGCATACTACACTCTTCAGGGTGTAAAGGTTCTTCGTCCTACCAAGGGTATCTATATTCATGGTGGAAAGAAAATCGTGATTAAATAATAAACTGAACTTTCGCATGTGGTTCAAGTACGGGCTGAAGGCCCAAAAGCTCCTAGCCCAGGGCATCGCCCTGGGTATGATGGCAATCAGCAAGACGCCCTGTAAGGGCAAAAGCTTTATGTTTTGTCTGGAGTTTTAAAGCTTTTGCCCTTACAGGGCGACAGGTTTGCGTCCGTAATTACCCAGGGCGATGCCCTGGGCTAGGGGCTTCTGCCCTTTCAGGGCGTGTGGGACAAAACTTGCGAAAGTTCAGTAGCTTAGAGCTTAGAGCTTAGAAGTTATAGTTTATAGTTTACTGTTAAGGAAATGAAGACAGAATTGATATTGGTCGGAAAGACCGTGAACAAGCATTTCGTGGCGGGCATCAAGGATTATGCCGAGCGCATCACCCACTACATGCCCTTCAACATCACCACCATCCCGGAGCTCAAGAACACCAAGAGCCTCAGCGAACAGCAGCAGAAGGAACGGGAGGGTGAACTGATTCTGAAGCAGATTCAGCCTTCGGATACCGTGGTGCTGATGGATGAGCACGGACAGGAGTTCCGCAGCATCGAGTTTGCCAAGTGGATAGAGCGCAAGCAAGCCACTGCCCGAAGACTCGTATTCGTGATTGGCGGTCCCTACGGTTTCTCACAAGCCGTTTACGACCGCGCCAACGAGAAGATCTCTCTCTCCAAGATGACATTCTCCCACCAGATGGTGAGGCTCATCTTCACCGAGGCGCTCTATCGCGCATGCACCATTATAAAAGGAGAGCCCTATCATCACGAGTAAAGGTACCTTCGCCGAGGGAGTGTCATTATTCATCGGATTACGCGGAATAAACGGAACCTTAACCGCCTTCACCGGATTACTCACGGATTTTAAACGGAAACTCGACCTGACGGTCGTGGCGATACCCCCTAAAGCGGGAGTGCTACGGCGCTAGCCCAATGGCCGAAAGGCCAAATCCGTTTAAATTCCGTGCGTAATCCGTGGAGCAAGAATGTTCTGTTAACTCCGCGTAATCCGATGAAAAAAGAATGATAAAGAAAAAAGAAAAAAAAGAAAATGCCAAAAGATAAATATATAGAAATAAAAGGGGCGAGAGCCAACAACCTGAAGAATATCGACGTGAAGATTCCACAGGGCAAATTCGTGGCCATTACGGGAGTCTCCGGGTCGGGAAAATCTTCTCTGGCTTTCGACACCCTATACGCCGAGGGCCAGCGCCGCTACGTAGAGTCGCTGTCTTCCTACGCCCGTCAGTTCCTGGGAAGAATGACCAAGCCCGAGTGTGATTTCATCAAGGGATTGCCGCCAGCCATCGCCATCGAACAGAAGGTGATAGCCCGCAACCCACGCTCCACCGTGGGCACCAGCACGGAGATTTACGAATACCTGCGACTGCTCTTCGCCCGCATCGGAAAAACCTATTCGCCTATCAGCGGACAGGAGGTGAAACGGCATACCACTGAGGATATCCTTGCCTGCACCCGACAGTATTCCAAGGGCACCAAGTTCGTAATCCTCGCCCCAATCCATGTCATCGAAGACCGCACCCTCAGAGAGCAGCTGGAGATGTACATGCAGGAGGGTTATGCCCGAATCATGCAGAAGGGTGAATTCATCAGAATAGAGGATTTCCTGGAAACTGGCGATGAGAATTCTGAAAACAAGGAGCTTCTGGATGCGAGCGGTGAAGAACTCACCCAGATGCTGAAAGAGCAGAACCGGGAAATCTATCTCGTTATCGACCGCGCATCGGTGAGCGACGAGAAGGATGATATCAGCCGACTCTTCGACTCTGCCGAAACCGCCTTCTACGAGGGCGATGGCGCCTGCCGACTCGTCTTCCCGCCAAGCAACATCTGCTACGACTTCTCCACCCGATTCGAAGCCGACGGCATCAAGTTTGAGGAACCTACCGACAATATGTTTGCCTTCAATTCGCCGCTGGGTGCCTGCCCTACCTGCGAGGGCTTCGGAAGCGTCATCGGCATCGACGAAAAACTCGTGATTCCCAACACTTCGCTGAGCCTCTACGACGGTTGCGTGGTTTGCTGGCGTGGCGAGAAGATGGGCATGTGGCTCAAGGAATTCATCCGCCGTGCAGAACCCTACAACTTCCCTATCTTCAAGCCGTATTACGAACTGACGCAGCAGGAGAAGGACTGGCTCTGGCACGGACTGCCATCGGAAAAAGAACGTGATCCGCACGACCGCGTGAGCATCGACGAGTTCTTCAGAATGGTGAAGGAAAACCAGTATAAGATTCAATACCGCGTGATGCTGAGCCGATTCAGAGGAAAGACCGTTTGCCCCGACTGCCACGGAACCCGACTCAAAAAGGAGGCAAACTACGTGAAGATTGGCGGCAAGAGCATCACCGAACTGGTGGACATGTCGATTGTGAACCTCAGCGCCTGGTTCAAGAACCTGGAACTATCGGATAACGAAAGGGAGATAGCCAAGCGCCTGCTCACCGAGATTACCCATCGCCTGCAATTCCTGCTGGATGTGGGTCTGGGCTATCTTACGCTCAACCGACTCTCGAATACCCTTTCCGGAGGTGAAAGCCAGCGCATCAACCTGACCACCAATCTGGGTTCTTCGCTGGTGGGCAGCGTGTATATCCTGGACGAGCCGAGCATCGGACTGCACAGCCGTGATACCGCCCGACTGATCAAGGTGTTGCGCGAGTTGGAGGAGCTGGGCAACACCGTGGTAGTGGTAGAGCACGACGAGGAGATTATGCGGGCTGCCGACTATCTGATAGATATCGGTCCGGATGCCGGACGTCTGGGCGGCAGACTGGTTTATGCCGGTCCGCATTCTGAATATTCCACCACCGCCCCTGCCGAGCAGCAGGTGTTGCTGGAGAAATATCCCGAGAGTCACACCATCCAGTATCTCACCCATCACGAAACCATCGACCGCCCATCGAGCCATCGCATCTGGAACCGATTCATCGAAATCAAGGGTGCCAGAATGAACAATCTGCGTGGCATCGACGTGAAGCTTCCGCTCAACGTATTCACCGTGGTGACGGGTGTATCAGGCTCCGGAAAGAGTTCGCTCATCAAGGGCATCCTCTACCCGGCCATGCGCCGAAAGCTTGACCTGGTGGCTGATGCTCCGGGCGAATATGCATCGATGGAAGGCGATGTGGATGCCATCAAGCACGTGGAGTTCGTTGACCAGAACCCTATCGGAAAGAGCACCCGCAGCAACCCAGCCACCTATCTGAAGGCATACGATGCCATCAGAAGTCTCTTTGCCAACCAGCCGCTCGCCAAGCAGATGGGCTTCTCGCCGCAGTACTTCTCCTTCAACACCGAGGGCGGAAGATGCGAGGAATGCAAGGGTGCGGGATACGTAACCATCGAGATGCAGTTTATGGCCGACCTGACGCTGACCTGCGAGGCATGCAAGGGCAAGCGATTCAAGCACGATATCCTGGAGGTAATGGTGGCTGGCAAGAACATCAACGATGTACTCAACATGACCGTGAACGAGGCCATCGAGTTCTTCAGCGACGAGAAGAACCAGCGCCACGAGGGCGACTTCGACTTCTGCCGCACCATCGTGAGCCGACTGAAACCTTTGCAGGATGTGGGACTGGGCTATATCAAACTGGGACAGAGTTCGAGCACGCTTTCGGGCGGTGAGAACCAGCGCGTGAAACTGGCTTATTTCATCAGCAAGGAGGAGCAGGCACCCACGCTCTTCATCTTCGACGAGCCAACCACGGGTCTCCACTTCCACGACATCAAGCGCCTGCTGCACGCCTTCAATGCCCTGATAGAAAGGGGTCATTCGCTGGTGGTCATCGAGCACAATCTTGATGTAATCAAATGTGCCGACTACATCATCGACCTGGGTCCTGAGGGCGGCGACAAGGGCGGCAACCTGGTGGTGGAGGGAACTCCAGAGGAAGTGGCAGCCTGCCGGGAGAGTTTAACGGGACAGTTTCTTGCCAAGCTCTAAAATTCGTTGCTATTTAATAAATATCGCCACTTATTTTATAAATAATGTAAAAAAGTGGCGATATACTAAACTTTATATGTAATTTTGCATCCAAATAGATAAAAGAAATTCTAAAGATAAAAAGGAAAAGAAAAGATATAAAGATAAGAAAGGATATGAAAATGAAAAGAATCATATTGGCTCTGACCATGCTTGTAGCCATGGTAACAAGCGCCTCTGCTCAGGCAGAGATTAAGTTTGAGAAGGTGGTACACGACTTCGGTACCTTTGAGGAGACTTCGCCAGTTCAGAAGGCTACATTCACCTTCACCAACGTGGGCAACAAGCCTCTCGTTATCAATCAGGCCATCGCCAGCTGCGGTTGCACTGTGCCTTCTTACACCAAGCAGCCCATCGCTCCTGGTCAGAAAGGTCAGATCAGCGTAACCTACAATGGCAAGGGCATGTTCCCTGGCCACTTCAAGAAGAGTATCACCATTCGCACCAATGGCAATGTGGAGATGTCACGCATCTACATCGAGGGTGTGATGAATGAAAAGAAATAAAAGATAGCTTTTGCTGAAAGATAGCTTTTGCTGAAAAGAAAAAGAAATAAGCATGATATTTTATTTCTCAGGAACAGGAAATACGAAGTGGGCGGCGTCAAAACTGGCGTCGGCTACTCATGAAGACTTGATTTCCATCGCTCCCTACATGAGGGCTGATGATTCAAGTCATACCCTAGCCGAGCCGTTTATTCTGAAAGAGAATGAGCGGCTCGGATTCGTTTTCCCCGTACACGGCTGGAGGGTTCCCAAGCTGGTAAGGGAGTTTATCGGAAAGATGAAGGTTCAGAGGGCAGGATCGGATGCTGAAAGAAATTCAACCTCAGCAGTAAGCAAGGCTTTATCGGATGCTGCAGGAAATCGCCCTTTCACCTATTGCGTCTGTACGGCAGGCGACAGCATCGGTCTCACCATCGAGAACTTGAATGATGTCATTTCCCAGAACCCATCGCTTCAAGCCCTGGGCATCACGGAAGTATCTTCCTCCTACTCCCTCATTATGCCGGAATCCTACGTGGGCCTTCCCTTTATGGATGTAGACCCCAAGGAGAAGGAAATCAGGAAGAAATCGAAGGCTGCACAGAAACTAGCCGTAATCTGCGAGGAGATTTTCGACCGGAAGGAAGGCGTAAGCCGATTGGTAAAGGGTCCTATCCCATGGTTCTTCACCAAGGTTGTGGGCGGTTTCTTCGAGAACGCGCTCATCACCGACAAGCGATTCCATGTGGAGAAAGACAAGTGTGTGAAATGCGGCATCTGCGCCAACGTCTGTCCCGTGGGCGATATCAAGGGTGGTCACGGCGAATATCCCGAGTGGCTTCACCACAAGGATTGTCTCACCTGCTTCACCTGCTATCACCACTGTCCGCATCACGCCATTGAATTCGGAAACCAGACGCAGAAGAAGGGGCAATACTATTTTAAATAGAGGGGGCATACTCCTTTGCTGCGGATTTCAAATCCGCAGCGCCCAAATAGGTAAGGACATTTTTTAACGCCGGATTTCAAATCCGGCGGGACGCCATGTAAAAGATTCAAATAAACAACTTGAATAAACAAAAAAAAATGAAAAGAACAATTCTAAGCTTAGCTTTTGCCTTGCTGTCAGCCACTTCCATGTTTGCGGCAAAGGCACAACCGGGCATCTGCCAGGTTCAACTCGCCGACGGCAGCATCGTCTCAGCTTCACGCTTCGGCGATGAAAACTTCTGCTATTACATCACCACAGATGGTACTCCGCTTAAACTCAACGACAGCGGAAAATACGAAAAAACTACCATCCAGGAACTCCAGACACAATACTCCGCTGCGATGCAGGCACGACAAATCAAAGCCAACCTGGTTAACCAGGCTTATCAGGCAAATCAAGCCAGCAGAGCCAGCGGCATCAACAGAAACAACAGTTATTTCCCTCATACGGGCAGCCCCAAGGCATTGGTCATCCTCGTTGAATTCCCTGATTTGAAATTCAAGAGCAGCAACCCTGTGGCCACCTTCAACCACTATCTCAATGCCGGGATGGGCGAAGCAGCTCCGGAGGCCGATGCAGCCGTGTATTCCCAGAAATCCAAACACACCAACTATGGATCTGTAAGAGAATACTTCAAGTTCTGTAGCGAAGGAAAGTTCACCCCTCAGTTTGATGTGGTGGGCCCTGTCACCATGAGCCAGAACTATGCCTATTATGGAAAAAACAGAAACGACGCTGACCTCGACCAGGGCAACGACCAGATGCTCAGCGAGGCATGCACCAAGATAGACAGCAAGGTGGATTTCTCGAAATATGATTCTGACGGCGATGGCGTCGTAGACCTGGTATACATCATCTACGCCGGCTATTCCGAGAGCATTTCGGGCAATGACGCCAATTGTCTCTGGCCGAAATCGGGAACCACCACTTTCTACCGATACGACGAATACGGCAAGAAGAAGGGCATATTGATGTGCGATGGCAAGAATTTCTCACGCTACGGCATCAACAACGAGCTGAACGGCAAGCCATCAGATACCAAGAATGGCCTCTACCAGATTAACGGTATCGGACTTTTCTGCCACGAGTTCTCGCACACCCTGGGCTTGCCAGACCATTATCCAACCCAATCCCCAGCCAATACATCCGACAACCAGAGTCCGGAATTCTGGGATCTGATGGATGCAGGCGAATATACCTATGATGGCTATCGCCCTACCCCATACACCCCATGGGAAAAGATGTTGATGGGATGGGTGGCTCCTATCACGCTAAGTCCTACGGAAGCTGCGCAGATAACCCTGGAGCCATACGATGTGGCATCGAAGGCCTATAAGATTGATGCCGATGTGAACGATGAAAACTTCTCCATCAACCCGAACTACACAACGGGCAGTGTGAGCGACCAGACCAGAAACAACTTGAAGGAGAGAGCCCAGGGCGAATTCCTGCTGCTCCAGAACATCCGAAACGAGGGCTGGTACAAGTATCTCACGGGATATGGCATGCTGGTATGGCGCATCGACTATGCTGACAAGAGCACCGTGAGCTTGGGCGATTATCCTAACAACGAAAAAGGCATTTCAAGGGTGATGGTGGTGCCAGCCGATGGTCTCGTCATCAACCAGGCAAACTGTGGCGACAACAATACCTACAAGCACACCTGGGATGAATATACCCTGAGTCTTCAGAACGACCCGTTCCCAGCCTACAACGCAGGCGAAGACGGCAAGGACATCAACAGTCTCACCCAGGTGAAGTTCAACTGGAGCACCCTGACCACCCGTCCTCTCTACAACATCAAGAAGGATGAAGCCACCGGCATGGTAACCTTCGACTACCTGAAGGATTTCGCTGCCGATGCCGCCGTCAAGGGCATCACGATGGATGAAGACAACCAGCCAACGAAATACTTCGACCTGGAAGGTCGCAGCGTGCAGACCCCGAAGAAGGGTCATCTGTATATCACAAACAAAGGAAAGAAAGTAATTTTCTAAAGAAAGTAATTTTCTAAAAACAGATAAAACTTCTATCCGCCAGTGGCAGATAGAAGTTTTATCAAAATCATTATCTAAATCGTAATCTAGATCTTTATCTGAATCTTAATATACCCTAGGTCCGAAGATGGTGGTACCCACACGAACCATCGTGCTACCGTGCTTGACGGCGATGTGATAGTCGTGACTCATGCCCCAACTGCGCTCGCAGAAGGCAGGAGAATCGGCAAAATACTTCGATTTTACTTCATCAAAGAACTCAGCGGCAGCATCAAACTCTCGGGCTATCTGCTGCTCATCATCCGTATTCGATGCCATCATCATCAAACCGCATATCTCAACATGAGGCAACTCGCGCCACTCGCCAGCTTCCAGAAGCTCGCGACAGGCATCCAATGACAATCCCGACTTCGTATCCTCCTCGGCAATATGAAGCTCCAGAAGAATCTTCACCACACGGTCGTGTTTCGCCGCCTGCTTGTTAATCTCCTTCATCAGTTTCAGGCTATCCACCGATTCAATCATGGAGATATAAGGGGCGATGTACTTCACCTTGTTGGTCTGAAGATGACCGATGAAATGCCACTCTATGTCCTTAGGCAGGGTCTCCACCTTCTTGGAAAGTTCCTGCTCATGGCTCTCGCCGAAGATGCGCTGACCCTCGGCGTAAGCAGCCTCAATATACTCGTTGGGATGAAACTTGCTGATAGCCACCAATCGGACACCAGCAGGCAGACTGCCCAACACCTCATGAAGATTTCCTTTTACATCATACATAGTTCAATTATTTTTGCTCCTCGTATTCTGGAACGTCGTTCTTCTCCTCCTTCTTCTCGCCAGGAGCGTGGTGCTCGAATACATCCATCAGCTTGGTCTCGTTAAGACCCACGATGTCGTAATCAATCATGGTCTTGCCCATCACCTCGTCGATATAGCGCAGGGCACGAGCCAACGACTTAGCCTGAACCAGGTAAGTAACGTTAGAACGCTTCTCCTTCTCGCTCTTCTCATCGATGGTGATAAACTGCAACTTAGCCTTGTACCACTTGTCGTCATCATCCAGGTCGCTGAAGAAGATCTCGCCATAGCAAGCCTTGCCGATGCCGCTCACCTTCAACTCGCCACTCACGTAAACAGACATCTCGTCGATGATGGCACTCTCAGCCTCGGTGAAGCTCAAGGCATCCACAACATAAGCCTCAGATACAACCTTCTCTGAACCATCTTCCATGGTCTTCTGATATTTTACTTTAGTCTCAAACCAAGTGCTTGTTCTACTTCTCATAATTTCTTTTCCTTTTCTTATTTATTTTAAATTCGTTTTATCTTTCACCCCCACTTTCACCTTACCTTATTATATAAGGTAGCCGGAAAAAGGCGCAATTGTGATGCAAAGTTATAAAAAAGAATGCAGAAGAACAACAGAATAAAGAGTTTTTTACTAAAAAATGATTTTTTAACCCAATCTATTACGATTTTTCAATGAAATTGCTTACCTTTGCAAGCGAATTGCGAAAAGTTGGGATTTCGAATTAATCGATTCCGCATTCGATGTAATCGATTCTGCAACCCTCGCTATGGATAATTAACAGATAGAATTTTTAAAAGATGCCTGAAATATCAGTACGCGGCCTCGAAATGCCTGAGTCACCTATCAGAAAGCTGGCTCCTCTGGCTGCCGCAGCAAAGAAACGTGGAGTTAAGGTCTATCACCTCAATATCGGTCAGCCAGACCTCCCTACTCCTCAATGTGGTCTCGATGCGCTCAAGCACATCGACCGCACCATCCTGGAGTATTCTCCAAGCCAGGGCTATCTCAGTTATCGTGAGAAGCTGGTGGATTATTACAAGAAATTCAACATCAATGTTACTGCCGATGACATCATCATCACATCGGGAGGTTCTGAAGCCGTGCTCTTCTCGTTCATGAGCTGTCTGAACCCGGGAGATGAAATCATCGTGCCAGAACCAGCATACGCTAACTATATGGCGTTCGCCATCTCGGCGGGTGCCAAGATCCGCACCATCGCCACTACCATCGAGGAGGGTTTCTCGCTGCCTAAGGTGGAGAAGTTTGAGGAGCTGATCAACGAGCACACCCGTGCCATCCTGATCTGCAACCCTAACAACCCTACGGGCTATCTCTACACACGCAGAGAGATGAACCAGATTCGCGACCTGGTGAAGAAGTACGACCTCTACCTCTTCTCGGATGAGGTATATCGTGAGTACATCTACACCGGAAGTCCATACATCAGTGCGATGCACCTGGAAGGCATCGAGCAGAACACCGTGCTCATCGACTCCGTGTCTAAGCGATACAGCGAGTGCGGTATCCGTGTGGGTGCCCTGATTACCAAGAACGCAGAAATCCGCAAGGCGGTGATGAAGTTCTGCCAGGCACGTCTCTCTCCTCCACTCATCGGTCAGATTGTGGCCGAGGCTTCGCTCGATGCTCCCGAGGAGTACTATCGTGATGTATACGATGAGTATGTGGAGCGCCGTAAGTGCCTGATTGACGGACTCAACCGTATTCCTGGCGTATATTCCCCAATTCCAATGGGTGCCTTCTACACCGTGGCAAAACTGCCTATCGACGATTCAGATAAGTTCTGCCGCTGGTGCCTGGAAGAGTTTGAGTACGAGGGCGAAACCGTGATGATGGCGCCAGCCTCCGGTTTCTACACCACTCCTGGAGCCGGAAGAAACCAGGTGCGTATGGCATACGTGTTGAAGAAGGACGACCTGAATAGAGCATTGATAGTGCTTGCCAAGGCACTGGAGGCTTATCCGGGAAGAGTTGAAGACGAAGGACTGTAAGATATGAACTTTCCTCTATTTATAGCAAAGAAATTGTATAGCGACCAGGGCGATAAACGTAAAGTTTCTCGCCCTGCTATTCATATAGCCACCGCTGGCGTTGCCATCGGTCTTGCCATCATGATCATGTCGGTGTGCGTGGTGCTGGGATTCAAGCATACCATCCGCGACAAGGTGGTGGGATTCGGAAGCCACATTCAGGTGGCGGATTTCATGACCCTGCAGCAGCAGAACCAGTATCCCGTGGTGATGAACGACTCCATGATGGGCGTGCTCCGCAAGATTCCGGGCGTGAAACACGTGCAGCGATTCGCCATGAAGGAAGGAATCCTCAAGACCGACAGCGATTTTCTGGGCGTTGCCTTCAAGGGCGTGGGACCGGAGTTCGACTCCACCTTCATCCATCAGAACATGGTGGAAGGAAGCATCCCGAAGTTTGATGACAAGGCAAGTCACAACAAAATCCTGATTTCCAAGCTGATGGCCGACAAGCTGAAGCTGAAGAACGGAGAGAGAATCTTCGCCTATTTCATCGACGACAACGGAGTGAGAATGCGACGGTTCACCATCCAGGGCATCTATCAGACCAATCTGAAGAAATACGACGAGACGATGGTCTACACCGACCTCTATACCGCCGTGAAACTGAACGGATGGATGGACGACCAGACCAGCGGAGCCGAACTGACGGTGAACGATTTCGACAAACTCAACGAGACGGAAGACTATATTATAAATAAGGTGAACCGCACCGTAGACCATTATGGCGAAACCTACAGCAGTGCCACCATCAAGGACTTGAATCCGAACATCTTTCAATGGCTCGGACTGATGGACCTCAACGTGTGGATCATCCTCGCCCTGATGCTCGTGGTGGCAGGCGTAACCATGATCAGCGGACTGCTCATCATCATCCTGGAGCGCACCTCGATGATTGGCGTGCTCAAGGCTTTGGGCGCCCGAAACAAGACCATCCGCCACACCTTCCTCTGGTTTGCCGTGTTCATCATCGGCAGGGGAATGCTGCTGGGCAACATCATCGCCCTGGCAATTCTAGCGACGCAGCGTTTCACAGGGTTGCTAAAACTCGATGCGCAGACTTACTACGTAAGTACGGTGCCCGTGGAGTTCAACTGGCTCTTCATCGTGGCGCTGAATGTAGCCACCCTGCTCATCAGCGTGTTCATGCTCGTAGCCCCAAGCTACCTCATCTCGCATATCCATCCTGCCAAATCGATGAGATATGAATAGAAATCATCCCATTATTGCCATGCCGAAATGGTAATAATGGGATGAAACTTATCCTTTTTTCCTGGTTTTAGAAATAATTTGCCCCTTTACTCAAAATAATGCACATATTTTTTTGTAGTGTGCAGTATTTTCCGTACCTTTGCACAAAATTTTGTAAATTGTGCAATGAATTCAATACCAAGTTTTAACTCGTATATTGAGAGAAGCATCATCAAGAATTGGCACTTGGATGCGCTCACCGATTACAAGGGCGCTACACTCCAGTACCACGATGTTGCCAGAAAAATAGAGAAACTGCACATCCTGTTTGAAAACAGCGATGTGAAGAAGGGCGACAAGATTGCCGTCTGCGGAAGAAATAGTAGCCAGTGGGCAGTAGCCTTCCTGGCCATTATTACTTACGGTGCTATCGTCGTACCTATACAGAACGAATTTAAGCCTGAGCAGATTCACAACATCGTGAACCACAGCGAGAGCAAACTGCTCTTCGTGGGCGATGTGGTGGCTACGGAAATCAATCCCGAAGAGATGCCTACACTGGAAGGCATCATCTATCTGCCAGATAATTCGCTCGTCATCTCCCGTTCAGAAAAACTGACCTACGCGCGTGAGAACCTCAACGCCATGTTCGGCCACAAATACCCTAAGTATTTCCGGGCAGAGCACGTAAAGTATCACGTGGATGACCCGGAAGAGCTGGCGATGATCAACTACACCAGCGGAACCACAGGGTTCTCGAAGGGTGTGATGCTGCCCTACAGGGCACTCTGGGGCAATCTCGACTATCTCATCGACTCCGTGAGCTCGAAGATAGGAAAGAACTGCAACATCCTCTCTACCCTGCCGATGGCACACATGTACGGACTGATGACTGAGTTCCTCTTCAACATCGTGATGGGTAACCACATCTTCTTCCTCACCCGCCTGCCGAGCCCAACGCTCATCTCTGAGGCACTGGCTGAGATTCAGCCCGACATCCTCTTCGCCGTACCGCTCGTGGTAGACAAGATTGTGAGAAAGGAAGTGTTCCCACATATCCAGACCAACCGTGCCCGCCTCCTGATGAACATGCCTGTCATCAACAAGCGCATCAAGGAGAAGGTTCGCGAGTTCGTGCTCCGCAAGTTTGGCAATCGCCCTTACGAGGTGGTTGTGGGCGGTGCACCACTCAACAAGGAAATTGAGAACTTCTTCATCAGCGTGGGCTTCCCTATCGCCATGGGCTACGGAACCACCGAAACCGCTCCACTCATCACCTTCGCCCATCAGGACAACTATGTGGCAGGAAGCTGCGGCGTTGCCGTGAAGCACATGGAGGTGAAGGTATTGAGCGATGACCCTGAAAACGTGGCCGGCGAACTGGTTTGCCGAGGCATCAACGTGATGAAGGGCTACTACAAGAACCAGGAGGCTACGGATGCCGTACTCGATGAAGACGGATGGTTCCACACGGGCGACCTGGCAACGATGGATGCCGAAGGCCACTTCTTCGTAAGAGGAAGAAGCAAGAACATGCTGCTGGGCCCTAACGGACAGAACATCTATCCGGAGGAGATTGAAGACAAGCTCAACTCCATGCCGATGGTGAACGAGAGCATCGTACTCCAGAAGGACGACAAGCTCGTGGCACTGGTGCATCCGGAAATGGACGAAAGCCAGGAGATGGGATTCAGCCAGGAAGACCTCGTCAACATCATGGAGCAGAACCGAAAGGATTTAAACCTGCAGATGCCAAGCTTCGCTCACATCTCGCGCATCCAGTTGCACGACACTGAATTTGAAAAGACGGCAAAGAAGTCAATCAAGCGCTACCTCTACCAGGACGCTATATAATGGACGCTATATAATAAGAGCTCCTCTATCAGGACGCACTATATAAAGAATAAAACGAGAAATGAATAAGAATATGGAAATTCCTAGCTTTAACGCACTTATACAGAAGAGCATCGTAGACCATTGGGATATGGATGCCCTGACCGACTACAAGGGAGCCACCTTGCAGTATCACGATGTGGCACGCAAGATTGAAAAGCTGCACATCATGTTTGAGAACTCCGGCGTAGTGAAGGGCGACAAGATTGCCCTCTGCGGTCGTAACAGTGCTAATTGGGCGGTGGCATTCCTCGCTACCTTGACCTACGGTGCCATCGCGGTGCCTATCCTGCATGAGTTCATGCCTGAACAGATTCACAACATCGTGAACCACAGCGACGCCAAGTTGCTCTTCGTGGGTGATGTGGTGGCTACTCAGGTGGACGCAACCAAGATGCCGGGGCTGGAGGGTATCATCTACATTCCAGACTATTCGCTCGTGGTTTCACGCACCGATAAGTTGACCTACGCCCGCGAGCACCTCAACGAGATGTTCGGTATCAAGTATCCTAAGTACTTCCGCAAGAACCATGTAAACTACTACATCGATCAGGACCCAGACGAACTGGCGATGATCAACTATACCAGTGGTACCACCGGTTTCTCCAAGGGTGTGATGGTTCCTTACCGTGCCCTCTGGAGCAATGCCGATTTTGCCGAGAATGTACTGGGCAAGAAGATCAAGGCAGGTGATTCAATAATCAGCATCCTGCCGATGGCCCACATGTATGGCATGGCATTCGAGTTTATCTTCGAATTCCTCAAGGGCTGCCACGTCTTCTATCTCACCCGCATCCCTAGCCCGGCCATCATTGCTGAGGCATTCGGCCGCATCAAGCCAGCCGTTATCATCGCTGTGCCTCTGGTCATCGAGAAGATCATCCGCAAGAAGGTGTTCCCTAAGATTCAGAACAACCGCATGCGCATGCTGCTCCACATGCCAGTGATCAGCAAGAAGGTGAAGGAGAAAATCTGCGACCAGGTGAGCAATGCCTTCGGTGGCAACTTCTACGAGGTGATTATCGGCGGTGCTGCGTTCAACCGAGAGGTGGAGAATTTCCTGCATGGCGTAGGCTTCAGATATACAGTGGGTTATGGTGCTACAGAGTGTGCGCCTATCATCTGCTACGAGGATTACAAGAACTTCGTTCCGGGTTCATGCGGTAAGGCTGCGCTCCACATGATGGTTCGCATAGACAGTCCAGACCCAGAGAATGTACCGGGCGAAATCCTTGCCAAGGGTCCTAACGTGATGCTGGGTTACTACAAGAACGAGGAGGCTACCAAGCAGACCATCGATGAGAATGGCTGGTATCACACCGGCGACCTCGGAACGATGGATGGCGACGGCAATGTATTCATCAAGGGCCGCAGCAAGAACATGCTCCTGGGTGCATCGGGCCAGAACATCTATCCAGAGGAAATAGAGGATAAGCTCAATTCCCTCGCCCTCGTTGCCGAGAGCGTGGTGGTTCAGAAGGGCGAAAAGCTCGTGGGTTTGGTTTATCCTGATTTCGACGAGGCGCAGTCGCTGAACCTCGGCAGAAAGGAACTGGAGGATATCATGGAGCAGAACCGCCAGGAACTCAACACGATGGTTCCAGGCTACAGCAAGCTGAGCGAAATCCGCATCTACGACGAAGAGTTCGAAAAGACGCCAAAGAAGAGTATCAAGCGATACCTCTATACGGCGGAGTAATATCCAATAAACAAATGAGGGTGTGTCATTGTTTTATGACACACCCTCATTTGTTATAAATTATAATAATGTATTCGATCTGATTCTCGACAACGTTTCAGGCGTCATCTGCAGATAACTGGCAATATACGTAAGCGGCGCACGGAGCACCACCTGCGGATTCAGCTCGCACAGACGCTTGTACTTATTCGGTGCCGTCTCGAATCTCATCAGGTCGGCATGCACCTGCGACTGAATCAGACTCTCCTCCAATATCTTACGATAGAGCATCTGAATGTTCACGTTACGCATGGCGGCAGCCTCCAGCTTTGCCTTCGGCAAAGCATAAACAAGTGTAGGCTCCAGCGCCTCCACCTGCAATTTCGTAGGCTCTTCCTTGAAGAGACTCTCTATGCACATGAAGATGGAATGATCCACACCCAAATGCTCCGTCACTTCCTTGTCGTTCTTGAAGTAATACTGACGAATCAATCCCTTCTCAATATACGAGATGTTCTTGCACACCTCGCCTTCAACCAAGATTTTCTCTCCCTTTCCATACTTGATGGGTTCCAGAATTGACTCCAGCACGTCCAACTCGCTGTGAGTCATCGTACTGTACTTACGTGCAAGCTCTCGGGCTATGTCGCGCGTTGGGGTGATTACTTTAAATGCATTCATACTCATGTTCCTCCCATTATAAATTTCGGTTTAGTTCATATTAGTCTAATTTCAATACCGCAAGGAATGCCTTCTGTGGCACCTCAACGTTACCAATCTGCTTCATACGCTTCTTTCCCTTCTTCTGCTTCTCAAGCAACTTGCGCTTACGGCTCACGTCACCACCATAACACTTGGCGGTCACGTCCTTGCGCACCTGCTTCACAGTCTCACGGGCCACGATCTTGGCGCCGATGGCTGCCTGGATAGCAATGTCAAACTGCTGACGAGGAATCAAATCCTTCAACTTCTCGCACATGCGGCGGCCGAAGCTCACGGCATTGTCGCGATGAGTCAAGGTACTCAGCGCATCCACAGGTTCTCCGTTCAGGAGAATATCCAGTTTCACCAGGTCGGAATGACGGAACGAATCGATGTGATAATCGAAAGAAGCATATCCCTTAGAAATACTCTTCAGCTTATCGTAGAAATCGATCACAATCTCGCCCAGCGGCAACATGAAGTGAAGCTCCACACGGTTACCGCTCACGTATTCCTGGTTAATCAATTCGCCACGCTTATCCAGACAAAGCTTCATAATCGGACCGATGTAATCGGCTGCTGTGATGATGGTTGCACGGATATATGGCTCCTCGATATGGTCAATCATTGTTGGGTCTGGCAATCCCGAAGGGTTGTGAACCTCCTTCTCGCCACCCTGCTTGTCATATACCATATAAGATACGTTAGGCACGGTGGTGATAACATCCATGTTGAACTCGCGGTCCAGACGCTCCTGCACAATCTCCATGTGGAGCAGACCGAGGAATCCGCAGCGGAAACCGAAGCCCAATGCCACGGAACTCTCTGGCGAGAAGGTAAGCGAAGCATCGTTGAGCTGCAGCTTCTCCAATGAGGCACGCAGATTCTCGTAATCGCTAGGATCGATAGGATAAACGCCGGCAAAGACCATCGGCTTCACTTCCTGGAAACCGGCAATCGCCTTCTCGCATGGACGGGCGATGTGCGTAATGGTATCACCCACCTTTACCTCGGTGGCATTCTTGATACCCGAGATGATGTAGCCCACCTCTCCGGCACCCAGTTCCTTGCGAGGAATCATATCCATCTTGAGCACACCGATTTCATCGGCATCATACTCCATGCCGGTGTTAAAGAACTTCACCTTGTCGCCCTTGCGGATAACGCCGTTTTCTATCTTGAAATAAGCGATGATACCACGGAAGGAATTGAACACGGAGTCAAAGATGAGTGCCTGCAATGGCGCCTTGTCGTCGCCCTTAGGAGCTGGCACACGGTTTACCACCGCCTCCAGTACATCCTCAACGCCCTCGCCGGTCTTACCGGAAGCGCGGAGGACATCCTCATGCTTGCATCCGATGAGGTCAACGATTTCGTCTTCCACTTCCTCCGGCATAGCCGAAGGCATATCTATCTTGTTGATGACCGGGATGATTTCCAGGTCGTGCTCTATAGCCATATAAAGGTTAGAGATGGTCTGTGCCTGTACGCCCTGAGTGGCATCCACGACCAAGAGCGCTCCCTCGCAGGCTGCGATGGAACGGGAAACCTCGTAAGAGAAGTCAACGTGTCCCGGAGTATCGATGAGGTTGAGGATGTAAGTCTGTCCATCCTTTGCCTTGTACTCCATCTGGATGGCGTGGCTCTTGATGGTGATACCGCGCTCCCTCTCCAGATCCATGTCGTCAAGCATCTGTCCCTCAGTAATCTTGATGGTCTGAGTCTTCTCCAACAAACGGTCTGCCAGGGTACTTTTACCATGGTCGATATGTGCAATAATGCAGAAATTTCTTATTTTATTTATATTCTCCATATAATTTTCTCTCTTTAGACTGCAAAGATACTTATTTTTTTTGTATCTTTGCACAAAAGATTGAAAATAATAGAGTTTTTTAGATAAAAAAAGGAAAAATCATGAAGAAAAAGTTGATTTACATCGGTATTTTCGCTTCTTTGCTGGTTTCTTGCACCGAAAGTCTGGAAGATAAGGCGGCGAGAGAGGCGAAGGAATATACGGAAAAGTACTGCCCTACTCCCTACGTGAATGACAGTCGTACGGATAGTGCTACCTTCGATAAGACCACCAAGGTTTACACCTATTATGTAACCTTGAGAAACAAGGCAGACAACAAGCAGGCGATTGATGCCAACAGGGAAAAACTGCATAAATTGCAGAAGGAGGCGTTGGATAACAACCCGGGCTTGAAGAAATACAAGGAGGCGCATTTCTCCTTCCGCTTCATCTATCATTCAGAGAAAGATCCGAAGCAGGTTTTGCTGGATGATAGCTTCAAGTATTAGAAAAGGCAATACGATTTCAAATATGAGAAAAGAGGGTGTGTCATAAGCTCATGACACACCCTCTTTATTGTATTAATATCCCATTTCCTGCAAGGCAGTAGCCAGCTGGTCAGGGCAACTTGTAGGCTTGTTACCACAAGTGATACCCTTCAGTCGGGCGATGACTTCCTTGGCCTTCATACCCTGAATCAAGGCACAAACGCCCTTGGTGTTGCCATCGCAGCCACCAATGAACTGGGCATCCTGCACAGTTCCATCTTCATCAACACTGATGCAGATGTATTTTGAGCAGGTGCCATGAGTCTGATAAGTAACTTTTGTCAACTTATCTTTCTTTTCTTGCTGCAACATAATGCTTATTCTGCGTCTGCAGGAATTTCTGGCTTCATGTTGGTGTAAACAGTCTGAACATCGTCAAACTCCTCCAACTTCTCAACCATCTTGTCGATAGTCT
>ERZ1026846.287-NODE-287-length-40160-cov-25.424436_pt1 | contig 40160 bp, 36 predicted proteins | sample MGYA00380153_ERZ1026846 | MGnify/ENA primary metagenome ERZ1026846 (study PRJEB33269, sample SAMEA4719789) | human gut metagenome | biome: human-associated habitat; feature: organic feature; material: feces | place: Cameroon | collected 2013-10 ...
GCCGATGATACTGCCCATGGCGGGAAAGTAGGTAGCGGCCGGCTTTTATCTTATACATGCTTTCATGCCCCTCCGGAAGGGGCTTCTTTTTTTTCCGCGCAGTGTCTTGCATGGAAATCCCGTGTCGGACAGAACTGGCATCTTTGAACTGCTGTTCTTGTTATTTAAGTTTCTTTATGAGTTCTTCGATTTCTTTTTCAGTTTCTTTTGGTGGGAATAGAAGTGTGGCTAGTTTTGGACGGATTGCTATTGAGAAGATAATGATTCCAATGCATTTAAAAATGTCGGCGGACAAAAAATAAATCCAGTTAAGATTTTTATAGAATAAACTTTCAAAAGAATAGTAAATGCTGAATCCTGCAATGCATCCAAAAAATACTTTGAAAAATATTTGGGCTGAGAATTTTTTTTCAATTATAGATGGAGAGCCGGAAACAAACCCTGAAATAAATGTGCTTGTGAATATTGCTGTGAAATTTCCTACTTGTTCTAAAGAAAATCCGCTGAAAAAAAATTGTGTGATTATAAAAATTCCTGCGCTGCCTGCTCCTTGGATTCCTCCCAAAATACAGCCTGAAAGAACTGCCGACGCAATTTGAATGTTCAGTTCTGGAAAAAATCCGCAGATAAAAATAATGGCGGCAAAGAAAATTGTTGTGCTTCCGCGGATAATTTTTAACTTTGCAATGGTTTTCATTTTAATTTCCTTATGGCTTTTTTCAGAAATTTTCTTATTTTCTTTTTGTTTATGAAAGATATGTCTTTTACTGCGGAAAAAATTATGTATGAAAATACTGCGAAAATCAAAATGTGTGCAAACCAGTTTCCCAAAACTGAAAAAATTGTAATTTGCCGTTTGTAAATCGGAACGGAAATTCCCATGGAACTTTCTGTGAACAAAGGCAAGTCATATAGAATTTTTCCTGAGGGATTGACTGCTACGGAATATCCTGAATTTGCGCAGCGCAAAAGTGTTGTTCTGTATTCGATTGCAAGATAACTTGAAGCGATAAAGTGCTGCATTTCCGCGGAATTTGTTTTGCTCCAAGAGTCATTTGTGATGTTTATAAAAATTTCGCTTCCGAGCTTGAAAAGATTTGTGCAAACTGACGGAAATGAATCTTCAAAGCAAATCGGCGTGGAAAACTTCAAAAATGAAATTGGATTTTCCTGATTGTTTTCTGAAAATTTTATTCTTTCCTTTTGAATTGAATTTCCGTTTCCATCAAGCTTTATTTCCGCGAATTTTTCTCTGTTGAAGTCGAGCGGCGTTTCAAAATCCTGATTTTCCTTTAGCGGAATTTTGAATAGCGCATATTGAAATCCTGGCACTAGGCTTGAATAAAATCCGACAACATTTCGCATAAAAAAAATCATTACTGGATTTTCCGCATAAGGAACTCGCTCTGCAAATGGAACAAGCTGAATTTTGCTGTAGAATCCTGAAAAAATTCCGTTTTTGTCAAAAAGAATCGCGCTGTTTGTTCTTTTTCTTTTTTTTCGATCTAATGAAACTCCGCCGCCGATTAAGAATGGAGTTTGCGTGCTGGCTATAAATTCCTTTAGGCTTTCATCTTCTGGAAAATGAGAGTAATAATTTGCTGCTTTTGGGAAATTTTTTGAAAGGACACCTTCGCTCCAAATTACAAGATCTGTTTCTTTTCCTTGCTCCGAAAGCTGCCTTATTCCTTTTTTTGTAAGTTTTTTTGAAATTTCAATTGACTTTTTGTCTCCGCCTTCCCATGGGTCTATGTTTTGCTGTACGATTACTGCGTTTAAAAGTTTTTCAGGCCAGCGTGGAATTGAAATTTGAATTATTCCATAAATTCCGCAGAGAGCAAAAACTGCTAGTGTAAATTTTGCGGCTTGCGCAAACTGTTTGTTTATATTTTGGGCTTGCGTTTTGTCTAAGAAATATTCACGGCTCATTATTGTTTCCGCGGTGAGTGAAGAAAAAAGCGCGTATATAAAAGTTATTCCCCAAACACCAGTTATATCGGCAATTTGTGTAAAAATTTTCCATTTGTAGGCCGCCATAAAAAGCGTCCCCCAAGGATAGCCGAGCGCGCCGGTCGATTTTATGTATTCATATAAAACCCAGCAGGCGCAAAACCATAGCATTCTTTTGAAAATTTGATACGGGCAAAGTCCGGCTTGTTCTTGAAGTTTTGCTTTTTTTGAAATTTTGCTTGGAAAGACGTGCATTATGATTCCGCAGAATCCGCCTTGAAATGCAGTTCCCAATGCGCTAGCTCCGAGTGTAAAAGCCGCAAATCCGTGGAAATTCGCCAGCCAATAACTTGAAAGCAAGTGAACGGTAAGTGTCTGCAGAAAAAAAAGCCAGAAAGTCTGTTTGTATGATTTTGATTTGTAGACTGCAATGTACAAGGGCGAAAGGCAAAAGAGCGCGGTCAGCGGAGAACCAAACGGAAGAATTTCATTTGAAATTGAAATAGATTCAGTTGCTCCAGAAAAGATTGCACAAAAAACTTGTAAAAACAGCTGATTCATTGTATTATTTTAATGTCATATATAGAAAAAATCAACACAAACGGGAAGGGAATCATGGAAAAAGTCAGAGAAGCGCACCGCAAAGAATATGGAGTGGAGCCGGATGTTATTGCGGTTGCTCCGGGCAGGTTCCATTTGGCTGGAGAACATACTTGGTTCTTCAAAGATAAAACTTTGTCCATGGCAGTCAATCTTCCTGTTTATGTTTCTGCGTCTTTAAGAGAAGACACTTCATTTAAATTTTATTTTGTTCAGCTTGAAGACGAAAAGCACACAAATCTTTCTTCGCTGAAATTAAAAAAAGAAGACAAATGGGCGAATTCAATAAAATCTATTTTGTATGGATTTTATAGCGGCGGATTTGAATTAAAGGGAATCGACTTTACTATTTATTCTGAAATTCTTCCTTCTGCCGGATTTGGAATAACAACCGCTGTAAAAGTTGCCTCTTGCTGGGCTATACGAGAACTTTGCGGCTTGAAGTGCAGTCAGGATCAGATTCTTCAGGTTATAGAACGGGCGAATAAAAATTTTCTTGGAACAGCAAATCATTCTGCGGACAGTTTTGCTGCGATTTTTTCAAAGGAAAATAATTTAGTTTTGACCGATTATGCGAAAAAATCCTGCGAGCTGGTTCCTTTCAACTTTAAAGAAAAGACAGTTTTGTTGACTGATGCTCTTGTTCCTAGAATTGTAACTTGGAACGAAGACAGCCTTATGCAGCCGGAAAATGTTTTGCTTTTAGGCGAGCTTAAGGAACGAAAGGCAAATGTTTCGGGCGGCTGGCAGTATGAGGAAGACAAGGCTGAAGTCAATGAAGTTCTAAGTGTTGTTTCAGAAGATACAAAGCGCCGGCTTTTATGCGTTATGAATGAGCATAAGTGTGTTCTTGACTGCGTTAATGCCATTCAGAAGTATGATTTTTCTTCTTTTGCGCGCTCTGTCAACCGGAGCCATCAGAATATGCGCGATTACGATATTTCCTGCCCTGAAATCGACTGGATTTTAAAAAGAGTCCATGAACTTGACGAAAATCTCGACGACTTAAGAAATCCTGTAAACTGCGGCCGAATAACAGGAAAAGGCTTTGGACGCGGAATCTATACAATCTTAAGAAACAGCGATGTTGGAAAATACAAGGAAAAACTGGAGGAATACGAAAAAATATTCGGCTTTTCCCCAAAATGCTATTCTGTAAAACCTGCAAATGGAGTCCGCCTTATATGAATATTTTGCTTACTAATGACGATGGAATTAATGCTGAAGGCTTAAATGTTCTTTCTGCGGCTCTTTCAAAAAAGCACAATGTTTTTATAGTTGCTCCAAAATTCAACAAATCTGGGGCTTCAAGCCAGATGAATGTTGCTGTTCCTTTGGAGCTAAAAAAGGTTGATAAAGAAAATTGCCGCCTTTCTTATCATTTGGAAGGTTCTCCTGTGGACTGTGTGCTTTCCGGGCTTAACGGAAGCTATATTTCAGAAAAAATTGATGTTATTGTTTCTGGTATAAATGACGGTCCGAATCTTGGAACTGATATTGTTTATTCTGGAACTTGCGGTGCGGCGCGTCAGGCTTGTCTTGCAGGAATTCCAGGAATCGCTCTTAGCATTGATTCAGATTCAAAAGATGAATCAGACAAAAACGGCTCTTTATATTTTGAAAATCTTGCCGACTTTGCCTGTAAAAATCTTGAAAAGCTTGTTTCTCTCTGCGGAAATCTTACAGTTTTAAATTCGGCGCATAAATATTACAGAAATTTTGTAAACGTAAATGCTCCTGCAATGAAAAATTACAAGGGAGCAAAACTTACCGTTCCTTGCATAAGGCGTTATTGGGAAACTGTGGAGCTTTGCGAATGTGAAAACGGTTGTCTGACTTCAAAATGCGGCGGCGACTATTATGTTCATTCTTACGGTGATGATTCAGCTGATTTCAAAGCCTGCGAGGAAGGTTTTGTTTCAGTCAGCGTTGTTGAAACCGAACCTAGCTATGCTGATATATCTTCTATAAAATTCGATTTTAATTTATAAAAGGCGGAAAAATGGCAGAAGAAAACTATATGAAAGAAGGAATCTCTTTATATAAAAAAGGAAATTATCCTGCTGCTTTGACATATTTTCTTTCACTTCCTGATGATTGCGGAGCGGATTCTGTGGAGCTTGCCTATTATTTGGGGCTTTGCTATTCAAAGTTAAAGCGTTATGATGATGCCTTGCTTTACCTTGAGCAGGTTGTTACGGCTTCTTATGATAAAGACAATAATCCGAATCAGGACAGAGTTTTGCAGTGCCGCTATCTTTTGGCAGTTATTTATTGCCTTAGCGGAAGAAAAAAACTTGCTGATTTTGAATTGAATAAACTTTTGGACACTGGATATAAGCCTGCTTCTGTTTATGCTTCTCTTGCTTACGTTGCATGGGAACAGGGAAAAGTTGATTTAAGCCTTGACTATTATGAAAAAGCGCTTGAAGACGACAGCGAAAATCCTACTGCTTTAAATGGATTGGGCTATGTTCTTGCTTGCGAAGGCGAGGATTTAACAAAAGCGTTAAGCTGCTGCAAAAAAGCACTGGATATTTTGCCGGAAAGCGCGGCATGTCTTGATAGCCTTGGCTGGGTTTATTACAAAATGGGACTTTATTCAGAATCAAAAAAGTTTTTAAATCGCGCTATGAAAGCCGACAGTTCAAATCCTATAATAGTGGAGCACCTTCAGGAAGTTAAGAAGGTGGAAGAATAATGAAAAAAATAATTTTTGTTTTTATAGCTTTTATATTTTCAGCCTTTGCGCAGACAAATCTCCAAGACACAGCTAGCACCGGAAATTCACGTTCTGCAAATTCTGGTTTTGCGGAAGAAGAATTCAGGCGTGGAGTTCAAAGCTATTACAGAGGCTCTTTTAATGAAAGTATTCTTGAATTTGAAAAAGCTCTTTCATATTTGCCTGGCGAACCTTTAGTTCTTGACTGGCTTGGAAAAGCATATTACCGCGCGGGAATAGAAGGAGCTGCGCTTCAGCAGTGGAATTATGCCAAGGAAGCTGGTTATGGAGGACTTCTTATTCAGAATAGAATTGAAATTGTAAGTGACAGACGTGTTACCGACTATGACTATGGATTTACCCAGCGTTTTACGGAATCAGGCTCTTATCCAAATGTAAACGGAAGCAATCTCATTTACAGCCAGCCAGTTTCTTCCCTTTCAAATCATGATGGAAGCATCTGGGTTGTTTCCTATGGCACGAACGAGTTGCTTCAGTTTGACGTGAACGGAACTGTGGTAAGACGAAACAAAGGACCGATAAATGGATTTGACCGTCCAATGGATGTGATTCGCTTAAAGAACGGAAACTTGGCAGTTTCAGAAAGCGCGGGAGACAGAATTTCAATTCTTTCTGAAAACGGTTCGTTTATAAAATACTTTGGCGCGCGTGGCAGAGGACAAGGACAGCTTGTGGGACCTCAGTATCTTGCAGAAGATGACTTTGGAAACCTTTATGCCACGGATTTTGGAAATGCCCGTGTTGTTGTTTTTGATGCAGAAGGAAACGGGCTTTTGCATTTCGGTGAAAAAACTGAAGGCTTTGACGGTTTCAAGTCCCCAACTGGAATTGCGGTTTGCGGCGGAAGAATTTTTGTCGCGGACAGCGTGAAAGGCGGAATCTATGAATTTGACAAGGCCGGAAATTTCCTTGGAGTTCTTGTAAATGACGGAACTTTTTCGCGTCCTGAAAGTTTAAAGCAATGGGGCAGCGATTATCTTTTGCTTACAGACAGAAACAAAGTTTATGCGGTTGAGCTTTCTTCCGGGGCTGTTTTTGAAAATGCCATTACAGGAAAAGGAAAAAGCCTGATTACAAGCGCAGTTTCAGACCGGAATGGAAATATAATTGTAACTGATTTTAAGGCAAATGAAATTTATGTAATGTCAAAAATGACAGAACTTGTGGGTGGTTTTTTTGTTCAGTTTGAGCGTGTGATTTCTGATAATTTCCCGGAAGTTATTGTTGAAGTCCGTGTGGAAAATAGAAAGCGTCAGCCTGTTGTGGGCTTAAAGCAGCAAAATTTTCTTATAACTGAAGGAAAAAAGCCAGTTGAAGATTTTGTGCTTTTGGGCGAGGCGAATAATAATGACTTTGCAGACATTGCAATTCTCATAGACCGTTCACTTTCAATGAAGAAATACGAAGAACAGCTTTCTGGTGCGGTTCGGGAGCTTGCCGCTTCAATGGACGGAAAAGGACAAGTGTCGATTATTTCAGCTGGAAAAGTTCCTGTTACAGAATTTTCAGGAAATCCGTCTCAGCTTTCTGATTTTTCAGCAAAGGCTTTGAAGAATTCTTACACAGAAAATCCTGCGCTGGATCTTGCGGTAAGACTTTCTGCAAACGGACTTGTCAACGCTGAAAAAAAGCGCGGAATAATTTATCTTTCGGCTGGAGATTCAGAAAATACATTTACGCAGTACGCGCTTTCTGATTTAACAGCTTATCTTAATAACAATGCGATTTCTTTTAGCACAGTTCTTTTGTCTCAAGCTTCTCCGTCGGAAGAAATTTCGTACATAACAAGAAACACAAACGGAACTTCCTACTATATATATCGTCCGGAAGGCTTGGGAACTGTCATAAAAGATATTGTTGACATTCCGTCTGGTTTGTATCAGTTTAGGTACACATCTTCTTTTGCGACCGAATATGGAAGAAAATATTTGCCTGTAGAAATTGAAACTTATCTTCTTAATCGTTCAGGTCGCGACGAAACAGGTTATTTTGCTCCGCTTCAGTAGATAAAAGTCGGGCTTTTCTGACTTTAAGGGAAGGATTTTTTCTTTCCATTTCAAAAAGGGTTTTTTCCAGTTTTGCTTTTTTTGAGTTTCCAAAGTCGAAAAGTTCCGCTTGCGTTGGTTTTTCGCTGGTTTCTATTCCAGAAAGTCCAATGCCCAAAAGCCTGATTCCTTTTCCTTTTTCATATTTTCTATTGAAAATTCTTAGGCAGCGTTCAAGCAAATCATCTGCATTTGAAACTGGAATTTCTGAAGATTCTTGTGCAGTTATAGTGTAAAAATCTTCGTATCTTATTCGGATATTTACGGTTTTTGCCTTGACATTTTCTGTGTGCATTCTCCAGATTAATTGCGCGGAAAGTTCCATGAATGCAGTTTCGATTGCATATTCATTTGCCACATCGAATTCAAAAGTCCGCTCTACGCTTATTGAGTGGCTTTTTGCTTCTTCGCCAAATGTGATTTCTTTTCCGCCGCGGACCGCATTATATAAAAAAGAGCCCATTCCGTTTCCGAAGACAGTAGTCAGCAAAGAAATTGACTTGCCATGAATATCCGCAGGTGAAAATATTCCAGCGTCTTTTAGCCGTTCCCGTGTTTTTTTTCCTATGCCCCAGATTTTCTCTATAGGAAGTGAAAGAATGAATTTTTCTTCTTCGCCTTTTTTTATGAATGTAATTCCGTCCGGCTTTTTATATCCCGATGCGATTTTTGCGACATACATTGTGCTTGCAATTCCGACGCTTACTGTAAGTCCTGTTTGCTCTTTTACCTTTGCCTTTATTTTTTTTGCGATTTCCAAAGGCGGACCGAAAAGTTTTTCAGTTCCAGTAAGATCAATAAATGCTTCGTCAATTGACATTTGAATTACTGACGGCGAAAATTCCTTGAAAATGCTCATTATTTTATGTGAAACTTCCGCATAACGCTTGTGGTTTCCGCGCAGAAAAATTGCGTTCGGGCAAAGCTCAACTGCTTTTGCCAAAGGAAGGGCAGAATGCACACCGTATTTTCTAGCTTCATAAGATGCCGTTGAAACTACAGCTCTTCTGTCTCCTGGAATTCCGCCGACAATTACAGGTTTTCCTTTGTATTCTGGATGATCGTGCTGCTCAACCGAAGCGAAAAACGCATCCAGGTCAACATGAAGAAAAACTTTTTCAAATTTCATTTGCATTTTTTCCTTCGTTTTTGATTTTTTCAGTAAAATGAAAAATTTGTCCATTTGCGTTCATCATAAAGAGCTCAATTTCCGCTTCTAGCTTAAGTTTATTTTCTGACATAAATAAAATTTTCAGTTCGTTTTCCGGGTTGTCAGGAATTTCAATAGAAACCTTGTTTTCCGAAATAAAATTGTAGTCAAAGTTGCATTCATAAAAGGGAAGTTCCTCTTTTGATTCAAAAGTTGCAAGGCATCTTAGTATTTTAAATCCACTTTCTGGAACGATTTGCAGTTTGTTTTCAAAAATATCGAATTTTGCTTTTCTTGACCACAAAAATTTCGCCGGATGAATTTCTACATTTTCTGTGATTTGCGTTTGTTTTTTTTGATGAGCTGGAAAATTTCCCTGCACAAATTTTGCGGCTGCAAAAAATACTGCGCATATAATTCCCGCTCCTGCAACCGAAACAAGAATTCCTTGTAACAATAAAATTTTTTTGCTTGACTTGAATTCCTTTATGTGCGAAACCAAAATCAGTTTTATCCACTGAAAAATAAAAGGTAAAATGGCAAATGAAAAAATCAGGTTTTCAAAAAAAGTTGTGTCGGTAAGATTTGAAATTTTTCTTTGATTGATGTCAACAAAAACCGATGCCGCAATCCAAAGCAATGGAATTGTCATAAGAAAAATGCACGGAATGATAAAAAAAAGAGACTTCCGTTTTCTAAAAAGAAAAACAATCAGATATTCAATGATAAATATGAACATTAAAGACAAATCCAATGCTGAAAAAATAAAGACATTCAGCGCAGTCAAAATAATTCCATGGAATCTGTTTGCGGAAAGCGAAATTCTAAAGTTGAACAAGATTTGCACAAAAACAAGCAGAAACATTGCAAGCAGTGTTGGAAAAATTTTCAGCCCAAAGTAAAGTACTCCGTTTTCTGCTGTGAAAAAAAACAATTTCTGGAACAAAGTTAAAAATGCCGCTGTTATAATTAAATAAGCGGGAATTGAAAACCATGTTCTTGACATGTCTTTTAGAATTGCCTCATTTTTTCCTGTGTATGTAAATGAGTAAAAACATATAAAAAAAAGAACTGAAATTGTAAAAAAAAGATATATTGCTGTTAATTGTGCTTCATTAAGCCAAAGACCGTAAATTCCAAGTGGAATAAAATTGTAATGCTTGTTCCAAGTCTGGCTTCTTGCGGAAATAAGGTTGTCCTGAATATCAGAAAGTATATTTGCGTCCTTTTGCGCATGACCCAAAGGAATTTCTGCTGCAGGAATGTCATTTTTTAGGAAAGCGGAAAGCCTTCTGTTGTTTTTGTAGTATTGCGGCTTGTAGATGTACAGCATGGAAGTTTTTACTCCCATTGGCTTTTGGTTTTGAAGACATGATTTTTTGAGCGTTTGAACAATCCATTGCGGCGAAATTGTTCCTGCTCCTTCAGTGAAAATGAAAGGAGGCGCGTTTTTTCCATTTCGGATTAAAATTGCGCAGGCTGATTCCGATGAAAAAATACTTTTTGCCAGTTCCTCTGTTGCTGTTTTTGAGGCTTGGACGGAAGGCAAAGGAAATGATTCATTCTCCGCGGTAAATGAAATTATGCAATTGTATGGAAGCTTTTTTTTGTAAGTAGAATCGATAAAATCGGCAATAAATTCCTTTTTTTCTAAGAAAAATTCTTGGCTAAAGACAAAAAATACATCAGTGATTCCGCTTTTATTTGTGTCGTCTTCCTTGCTGTTTTTGTCAGCAGGAATTTCAACGAGAATATTTTTAGGAAAAATTCCAGCGTTTTGCGGAGCAATGTCTTGGATTCCAAATGAAATCTTGCTTTGTGTTAAAAAATCTTCTATTTCTTGTGTTGTGTAAATATTTAAGTTTGTTTCGATGTTTTCCTGCGAAAAAAGATTCTGCGTAAAAGTTGCTGCAAAAAAAAAGAGAAAACACATTGCTTTCAGCAGAAAATTTTTTCCCATAGACAAAGTTTACTTGAATTTTTAATTTTCTACAATATAATATATCTAATATGTCAAGGGCAAACGCATTATAAATAATTTAAGTAAAGTTTGCGCTAAGAAACGGTTCGTGAGGTCAAGAACACTCTGATTGTTGCGACCGCGTGAGCGGGCAATTCTATAGCTACTTTGCAATAATCAGCTATTGCGCGATTTTGAACCAGGAAAACGTGACCGGGAGCCAGTTTTATGCTGAATACATTTATAATATGTTTGCTCTGTATAATATGTTTGCAAGTTAGGCAGCAATGTTGTATACTGTAAGCATTGTTAAAGTCATGTAAAGCAAAGGAGCTTTATCAAACGAATGTGTGCTGAAAAGAAAAAATTTATTTTGGATTTGCCTTTGAAAATTATTCTTACGGAAGAAGGTACATCGCATTTTTTAAGTCATAAAAAGCAGCTGCTCAATCTAAAACTCGCAGACAACCGTTCGGCTCATGGTGTAAGCATGACATCTTTTTCGCCTGGCTCTCTGCAGGACATGATTCTTTTGGGCTATATTTCCAAGATGGAAATTTCCATGCCGGAATTTGTTTCACATCGCCAAGATGTTATGGATTTGTCCAAGCTGATTGTTTTTTCAATTTTGTACAAGCAGTTTGACAGTGAAATTTATTCGGCGATTATAAAATGTGAATGCATAAGACATCATAACAGGCAAAATCCTTCATCGCTTATTGATGAAAAAACTGTGATTCCGGAAAAACAGCTTAGAATGACTCTTGCAATGAAAGATTCTACAATTCAGGCTGCAAAAAAGACAATTCTTGAGCCGGTTTGGAAAAGCATAATGTCCAATTCAGAGTATAGCCCTGAAGAAAAAAATGTTTATCTTCTTATGACTGAAAAATTTTTGAACAGGCTCACTTTGATGAACTGGTACATAATTGTGAAATTTTATAAAACTGACGGTTTTAATGAAATGCTTACAATTTTGCGCCAGCAGCTCGCTTCGTACATGACAAAATCAAAAGTTGCGGAGTATATTTCGGTAATGGTCATGGAGCTTGCCTTGAATAGCGAAAACAACAATGTAAAAAAGGCTGCAAAATATCTTTATCAGGGAATTGATAATTCCGATACGCTCATATTTGACCCGAAAATCCGCTCGGAAATCGTAAAAGAACTTCAGCGCAAGCACGAGCTTGTTTTTCTTTCCTGGACTTTGGGCGGTGGCTCTATGTCAATTGGAAAACAGGGACTTTTGCAAATTACATTGTACAATAAAGACGATGAATTTCAGGAAGTAAAAGAAAACATCGAAAGCAAAATGTCCGCTAACCTTAACAAAAAATCGCTGATTGACTTTTACCGCCAGATGCCGGATGGTCAGGAAGGAACGGACTTGGGACTTTACTATTTGTCTTATCTGGAAGATGCCTGTAAAAAAGTCAATATTAAATTTGAATCAATTGTAAATCAGTCTTCATCCAGCGATCTTACCGTTATAAACTTGAAATTCAATTTTTAAGTTATGCGGAAAACTTCTCTGTTTGTTTTTATTTTTTCAGTTCTCTTTTTTTCGTGCTCACAAGACAGCGCGCAAATTGCTTCTGCGGAATCTTCTGTGATTTTTGATTATAGTCAAAATCCGCCTGATATGCGCCTTTCTGTTTTTGTAAATTCTGAAAGCGATGTTAGGCTTGCCTCGAAAATTAAAATCGTGAATAAAAATTCCGGGCTTGAATGGAACTGCAATGAGCTTGTAAAGTTTGAAGATAAAAACAAAAATTCATGGACAGGCTGCGCGAATATAGTCGCCGCTTTTGGAATGAAAATTCCTGCTGGAGAATATGTCTTGACTTATTTTGACATGGCTGGCGATGAAGATGAAATTTTATTTTCCATCGATTATCCTGAAAATGTTTTGACATTAAAGAGTGAAGATTTTCCAGACGGATTTGATTATTCAGAAAAAAAATCCGCCATTTATACAAAAGATGGAGTTTTGCTTTATTATGGAGAAGAAAAAAAAGAATGGGAAAATAGAAATACCGTTCTTGTTGACTATAAAGATGCTGGGTTCATTAGAACCTGCTATACTTTAAAAAATGACTCTGTAATTTGCCTTATGCCTCCAGAAAACTTGGAGCAGCAATAAAATATAAAACAGCGAGGAAACTGATGCCTAGTAACGACGCCGATGGGAATATTCCCACTGACAATTTAGAAGACCACAGTATTTTTAGACGCCCGGTGCGCACTTATGTGATCCGCGCTGGACGCATGACCGAAAATGAGAAGCGCAGCTATGAAGAACTTCATCATGTTTGGTGCATTCCTTTTGAGCATAGAACGCTTAATTTTACAGATATTTTTAACAACACAAATCCTGTTACAATGGAAATTGGATTTGGAATGGGACACGCTACTGCTCAGATTGCGCAGGACAATCCGAACATGAATTATATAGGAAGCGAAGTCCATGTTCCTGGAGTTGGTCGTCTTCTTGGTGAAATAAAAAAAAGGCAGCTGAAAAATCTTTATTTGATTGAATATGATGCGCTTGAAATCCTTGAAACTATGATTCCTGACAATTCTCTTGCAGGCTTTCATATTTTCTTTCCTGACCCTTGGCCGAAGAAAAAACACCACAAACGCCGTTTGCTTCAGCGTCCGCGCACAGATCTGCTTGTTTCAAAATTGTCTCCCGGCGGATATATTTATTTTGCAACTGACTGGGAAGAATATGCTTTAAGCGCACTTGAAGAACTTTCCTGCACAGAAGGTATTCATAATAAATATGAAAAATTCGCGCCTCATCAGGAATGGCGGCCAAGGACAAAATTTGAGCAGAAAGGGCTTGATGCCGGGCGTGAAATTTTCGAGCTTGTTTTTGTAAAAGATGAGGAATAGCCCGATGGAGCTTTTTGATGTTGAGGAATGCAAAAAGGCAAACGACGAAGCCTTAAAAAAATCCTCTGTAAAAAGAATTTCTGAGCTTGAAAAACTTATAGAAAAATACCAGGCTTCGTATTATAACGGCGAGGCTGAAATCTCTGATGCGGAATTTGACAAGCTTTGGGACGAATTAAAATCGCTAGACAGCGCAAATCCTATTCTCCATAAAGTTGGCGCAGATTCCGGGAATTTTCAAAAATCTCCTCATGTAATGCCGATGGGCAGCCAGGAAAAAGCCGCGACTCCAGAAGAATTTCTTGACTGGGCGAAAAAGCACGACTATTCAGAATATCTTGTTGAATATAAGCTTGACGGAGCCTCCCTTGAACTTCAGTATTCCGATGGAATTTTCTTGCGTGCCGTTACAAGAGGAGACGGAACTGTAGGGGACGTCATTACAGCAAATGCAAAAAAAATGCAGGGTGTTGTTCAGGAATTAAAGGAAAAGTTTACAGGCGGAATCCGAGGCGAAGTCATAATGACTCATCAGGTTCACGAGAAATTTTTTTCTGACAAAGCTAACTGCCGCAATGCCGCTAACGGACTTATGAAACGAAAAGACGGTGAGGGCAGCGAGAATCTTACATTGATAACTTACGATGTCTGGGCTTCCGAAGGTAAACAGCCGTTCAATGATGAAGAAGGCAAACTTGATTTTTTGCAAAGAAACGGATTTAATGTTGTTCCACTTAAAATTTGCAAAAGCACGCAGGAAGTTATAGATTACCGTTCTTCTGTCATGGAGCTTAGAAAAAATCTTGACTATGACATTGACGGACTTGTTGTAAAAGAGCGTGCTGTGGATCACGAGGATGCTTTGCGCGACAGGCCTGATCGCCAGATTGCCTTTAAATTCAGCCTTGAAGAAGCTGTTTCCATTGTAAGAAATATTGAATGGAATGAAACCGGCGCAACTTATACTCCAGTCGCAGTTTTTGATCCTGTTGACTTGAACGGAACGACTGTAAAAAGAGCGAGTCTTGTAAATCCGAACCTTATACGCGCATTAAATGTAAAAATCGGAAGCCACGTTGTTGTTGTAAAGCGCGGTGAAATAATTCCAAAAATCGTGAGCGTGCTTCCAGAGCAAGAAAATCTTCCGTCTGTAAAGATTCCTGAAAAATGCGCTTGCTGCGGAACTTCTCTTATTGACGAAGGAACAAGGCTTTTTTGTCCGAATAAAAACTGTGAAAAGCGAATTCTCCATCAGCTTTTAAAGTGGATAAATGTGATTGACATCCGCGACTTGGGAGAAACTTTAATCACCAGTCTTTTTGAAACAAAAAAAGTCCGGTCAATTTCAGATTTGTATTCTTTGACTGCCAGTGATTTAGTTCCGTACTTTTTGAATTCGGAAAGCATGGAAAAAGAAAAAAAATCGCTTGGCGCGGAAAAGGTTTTTGCTTCGATCCAGTCAAGAAGAAAAATTCCACTTGCAAAATTTATTGCCGGCTTTGACATTGAAGGAATAGGTGAAACTGTTGTTGAAACTTTGATTGCAGGCGGCTTCAATACTTTGCAGAAAATTTTCGATGCGAAAGAAGAAGAAATTGCAGGCGTCTATCGTTTTGCGGAAACTTTGGCGCATACTCTTGTTGAAGGAATTCAAGAAAACCGTGAAGAAATGCAAAGCCTTGTCTCAAGCGGAACAATTTCTGTTATTGAAGGAGCCGCACAGGGAAAACTTGCAGGCAAGTCGTTTTGTTTTACAGGCGAGCTTGTTTCCATGAAGCGGCAGGATGCTCAGAATCTTGTAAAACAGAATGGCGGAGCCGTGAAGTCTTCTGTTGTAAAAGGCTTGAGTTTTCTTGTTACAAACGACACTTCTTCCGGCTCTTCAAAAAACAAAAAAGCAATGGAGCTTGGAATCCCTGTCATAGATGAAAAAGAATTCCTTGCTCTAATTAAAGATTAGTTTTTTCCAGAGAATGCAAAGTCCCCGGTAAAAAAGTCAGGATTAACAGCTTCCATGTTCAGCTGCATTTCCCAGTGAAGATGCGGACCTGTCGCAAGCCCGGTTGAACCGCTAAATCCTATTACTTGCCCGGCTTTTACAGTGTCGCCTTCTTTTACTTTTAGCTGGCTCATGTGGTAGTAAAGGCTATAAAGTCCAGGCAAATGTTCTATAACAACACTCCAGCCTGTTGTAACGCGGGTTTCTGCAAGAACAACTTTTCCTTCCGCGCAAGCAGAAACTTCCGAGCCCTCAGGAATTCCAAAGTCAATTCCGTAGTGCAGTCCTGTCGTTGATTTTCCATTTGTGTATTTGTATTCCCTGCGGTCTGCAAAAAAAGCTGTCCGTCTTGTTGCGTTTGTAGGAATCAAAAACGGTGTTGTCTGGTAAACTGCGGAAGGATTGGCGGTTTCAAGAATTCCATTGAGCTTTTTTATCTGCTCCATTCTTTTTAAGCTTGAGTCTGCTTTTATATTTGAATTCGACTCGTCAAGATCAATCACTTCTGAAACAAATTCTTTTTTCTCCAGAGTAAAAGGCAGCTCGAATTCCATTCTTTTTGCGCCGTCAGTGCTGTAGATAATTTTCAAAAAGCATTTTGTGTCTTCCGTCCACCAAGTTGAAAGCGGAATGCCTGCAAGAAATGTCCTGCTGCTTTTTGTGCTTTTTGAAACTGTGAAAAAAGTGCTTTCCCTGCTTAGTTTGCCTTCCGCAAAAAACTGCAAGAAAGCATTTGCATTTGAAAACTCAAGCTTTGAAGATTTTCCTTTTTTTGTCGACTGAGAAAAGGTCATTTTTACAAAAACCGCATCGCCCGGAAAAGCCTTGTCGTTGTATTCCGCGGAAATGCAATAATCATCTCCTGTAAAAAAAGCTTCCCTTGCAAAAATAAAAGCCGACATAAAAATCAACGCTGAAGCTAAAATCTTTTTTTTCATTTTTTACTCCCAAAATATTTTTAATTTCTTTATTGAACTGATTTTTCTATTCCTAAAAGCATAAGCTGAAGCGTTTCTGCTCCGTTAAAAACATTTCTCTCGATGTTGAAAATTATATCAATTTTGTCTCCCACATCAAAGTCCCTGTGAAGCCGTTCTCCTTCGTTCCAGAAGATGCAGGGCCATTTGTTTTTTCCGCAGTCAACAGTGATTTTCAGATGCTGCTTTTCTGCCTTGCCCATTACAAGTCCGGAAACTATAGGCAGATTTTTTGCTAAGAAAACAAGCTTGGGATTTTCGTTTCCAGTCGGTTCAAATCTATCTATTATTTTTTTCAAATCCGGTGTCATGTAGGACGGCGGAAGCTCTGCGTCAATTTGAATCTCGTCATTTTTGTCAGAAAGATTTATTGTGCCTGAAAGCTCTTTTGTACGCCTTTTAAATTCCTCGAACTTTTCCTTTTCAAAACTGAATCCTGCGGCAAAGTTGTGTCCGCCGTAGCTTACAAACAAATCTTTCAGCTGGTCAAGAAAAGCAGTTACGTCATATCCGCGGCAGCTTCTCATTGAGCCTACAACAAGGTTTCCTACGTAAGTCATCGCCATTGCAGGAACTCCAAGAGAAGAAACCAAGCGGCCTGCAAGAATTCCTGAAACACCTTTGTTTATTTTTTCATCAATTACAAAGCTTAGTTTTCCGTTGAAGTCATTCACAGAATTTCTTGCCTGTGTTCCGGCAATCGCTTCTGCTTCCTGAGTAAAGGCTTTTCTTTTTGTGTTAAGCTCGATTATTTTTTTTGCAAGCTGCTCACGGTATGAATCGTCTTTTGCTGTAAAAAGCTCAATGGCAATTCCTGCCTGGCCAAGCCTGCCTGCGGCATTTAAATTTGGAATCAGCGTCCAGCAAATGTCAGTTGAAGTAATGCGCTTTCCAAGAAGACCAAGGTTTGACATAAGCTCCTTTAGTCCCGGACGGACATTGTTTTCATTTATTGAATTTATTCCGCTGCGCACAAAAAGCCTGTTTTCATTTCTCATCGGCATTATGTCCGCCAAAGCCGCCAAAGCCACAAGCTGCAAGTCGTGCTTTTCTTTTTCTGAATCAGATGGAAAGTTTTTCTTTAAATCCTGCTGGACATAAGTTACAAATATATTGTAGAATCCGCCGATTTCTGTAGGAGCGTGGTCGCCGTACTTTGCGATTTTTGACATTTCCTTTACTCTGGAAAGCGGAAGATTTTTTAGTGAAGGGTAAAGTTTTGCGGCTTCTGTTCTTATGTCCGCAATGTTAAACTGCGCGCTGTTTCCGAATGTTAGGTTTAATAAGCGTTCAACGTTGGCTTTGTCCCAGCAAAGAATTATCTGACCTGACAAGTACTGTGGAATCTTCGTGTCGTAAATTGATTTTTCGCCCGGCAAAATATGCTCAACAAGCCTTGAAACTGGAACTAGATTTCTAAGCTTTATGCATTCAATTGCAATCTGCCCGTTCTCTTCTTCATGCGCATTGAGCAAAGCCGCGTCTGCCTTGTACCATTTGCTCTTGCTGAATCTTAACGCCGAAACAACTTTGTACACGACCGCGCAGCCTGAAATCTCTTCAAACGGATAGCCTGAGTCTGAAAGCTTCGCATTTAAAATAATCGCAGGAGAGGGAATGTTTTCTTTTGGATTGTGATGATCCAATACAATTACATCGATTCCAAGAGCCGCCGCGTGCTCAATTTCCGCATTGTTTGAAATTCCGCAGTCAACCGTGATAATAAGCGAGCCGTTCTGCTTTGCAAAATCATCTACAGCCTGAATCGAAAGTCCGTAGGCGTCATCTCCTTCAGGAACCCTGTACTGAACATCGATTCCCAATGAGCAAAGCTCGTCGTAAAGAACAGTTGTCGCCGTTACTCCGTCAACATCCTTGTCGCCGAAAATCAAAACCTTTTCATGCTCTTCCTTCGGACTGTCTTTTTCTGGAACTGCGGCAAGAATTCTATCAACTGCATCTTCCATTGAGTTGAACAGAAATGGATTATGCTGAAACCTTAAGTCATCTTCCATAAAATAAAGAATGTCTTTTCCGCTGGTGATTCCGCGCCGTACGAAAATACTTGCTGTAAGGCTGTCCAGTGAAAACTTGTTTTTTAGCTTTTCAACTTCTTCCTTTGAAATTGCTTTTTTTACCCACTTTGATGATGACACTATTTTATTTCCTTTAAAACCAATTTCTTTTCTTCTGGCTTTTCTTCGCAAAAATCCAAGGCCGCCTCAAGCTGCTGTTTTCCGCTTTCAAGAGCGTCCGGGCTTTTTCCGTAGACTTCAAGAAGCTTTTCACCTTTCTTTACAAAGTCGCCCTGCCGCCTGCAAAAGATTATTCCAGAGTCCGCGTCCACTTTGTCTGTCGACTTGTTTCTGCCCACGCCAAGATTTATGCAGGCGATTCCTGTCTTGTACGCGTCAACTGTTAAAAATCCGTCTTGCTTTGCGAAGAGTTCCGACTTGAACTTGGAGCGGCGTTTTCCCTGTTCGCCTAGAAGCTTGTCTGGATTTCCGCCCTGAGCCTTTACGTTTTCAAGGAATTTGCTTAATGCCTTTCCGCTTTTTACAGCTTCCTTGCACTTGGCTATTCCGTCTTCTGGGTCTTTTGCCATTCCGCCGAAGACAGCCATTTTTGAGGCAAGCGCGTAAGTAAGCTCCATTACGTCGGCAGGGCCTTTTCCTTGCAGGCACTCAAGAGTTTCTTCTATTTCAAGATAGTTTCCTACTTTGAATCCAAGGGGAGAGTCCATTCTGGTTAGAAGCGCGCATGAGCTTTTTCCCATTGCCTGGGCTGTCTTTACAAGGAATGACGCAAGCTGCCCTGCATCCGACTCGCTTTTCATAAACGCGCCTTTTCCGCATTTTACATCAAAAACAAGGGCATCGCTTCCTTCCGCGACTTTTTTTGAAAGAATGCTTGCCGTAATAAGCGGAACACTTTCAACAGTTCCTGTAACATCCCGAAGAGCGTACATTTTCTTGTCAGCCGGAACAATCTTTTCTGTCTGTCCCATCATGGCAAAGCCTGTTTTTTCAATAATCGAAGCGAACTGCTCCTCGTTAAGATTTACGTTGTAGCCTTCTATTGACTCAAGCTTGTCCAAAGTTCCGCCTGTGTGCCCAAGGCCTCTGCCGCTCATCATGGGGATTTTTACGCCAAGAGACGCCACTATAGGAGCAAGCGGTAGGCTGATTTTGTCTCCCACGCCGCCAGTGGAATGCTTGTCCACAAAAGGCCCTTTAAGCCCCTTGAGTTTTTCAAGGTCGATTGTGTCGCCGGACCTGAGCATGCAGCCTGTTAAAATTCCTGTCTCCCCGAATGTCATTCCGCTGAAATAAACGGCCATAAGAAAAGCCGACATCTGGTAATCAGGAATTGAACCGTCAACATAGCCGTTTACAAGAAATTCTATTTCCTCTTGCGAAAGCTCCTGTCCTTTTTGGTTTCCAGTTCCACGCTTTTTAATGATTATGTCCGCCGCACGCATTTTGACCTCCGCTGTTAAGTGTTGTTTGCAGATATTATTATATCCAAAAAAGAAAAAAAAGTCATTTGCCCTGCCTCTGCTATTGTCGCATAAGCTAATTGGGGAGAATGATATTGTAAAAAGGTATGAAAATAAAAATAAAACTCGATATTTGAACGATTGTTGTTTAGTATAGAATAAGACTTTATAAAAATTATTTGATGTCAAAACTCAATGAAGGTTGGCAAAGATTGGGGTGAAAAAAATTGAATCATAGAAATTTTTATTCTTTGCTTTTTTCTACAAGTCAGGATTTTCACGTGCTTTTTGAATTCTCTCGTTTTTTTTACTCTTGTTTCCGTAAATGAATACGCCGACTAAAGTAGCCAATGCGCCAAGTATGGAGACAATTCCGTATGCATCTTTGTTGAGATAAAGCAGAAACGCTCCTATTGAGATTGTTGTTAATGCTAGTATGAATGCAAAAATCTGTCCTCGGGAGGTGTTTTTTATGCCGGAATCAATCACCTTGTTTTCAAGCTCCATGCGATGCTCTGATTGCTTGACGTAACGCTCCATCAGTATTTTTGTGAACCCTGGATAAATTGCTTCATAATGTTCCATTTCGCTTGCTGGCGGTAGAGGACTTGAATAATGAGCCGAAGCTAGCATCTGCATATTCAGTGAGCCTATAGTTTTTTTCTGATTATTATTCTTTGCGGACGGTGTTCTTTTACGCATAAGATGTCATCATAGATTTATATGCTTCTGCAAGGTCGATTTTTACAGCGTTTGCATCAGAGAACATTGCTCTACTGTCTGCAGAATCCTCGGTTCTTGAATAATTGTATTCTTGAGAAACACCGAACAAATCAACTATACTCATAACGCCGTCAATAAAAGATGGATTTGAAAAAAGATAATCTGATAACATATTTTTGCCTCCAACAAGGCTTTTTGCAGTTCTTGCCACCGTCATTAAAAAAAACTGCTTGAATGTTGCCAGCAGATTTTGTACGACCGTTTTTAATATAGTTCATTATCAGTCTGCTGTCAAGAAATGTGAAATTCTCCGAGCCATTATTAGCTTGCGTCCCCTTTACCGCAGTAGCTGGACATTCTCACAAGAGGCTTGCGGCATTCTGCACAACTACTTGGGCGTCTATGAAATTAAGTTAAGATGAAAGTAAAATTAAGTTAAAAACAAAATGAAATCAAGTTAAAATCAAAATGAAATTAAGTTGATTTTAGGATTGTTTTAACTTGATTTCTGAGTATTTTTAACTTAATATTATATTGTAATAAAATTAATTTCACGGTTTCACAAGCAGTGGAGAATGTCATTGCAGGCAGTATGTAAGAGAGTGGAGGCACTATGATCAGCGTAAAGACAGTAGCTAACAACACAGGACACGGCAAGACCGGGTTCTGCTTTCTAAGCACATCGGACACAGACGCAGGAATTGAGGAAATCGTAAAGGAAATGGTCAGGTATAATTCCACTCTTACCGAGGCGGACACTCGCGTGGCTCTTTCTGTTCTGGATGCGGTTGTGGAGCGGCTTCTTCAGGAAGGGTGCAAGGTGCGGCTTCCCTGGGTGGACTTGCAGCTTGCGGCTCACGGAACTGCCGAATCCATTTCAGAGAAGTTTTATAATAAGAGGGGCGACAACAGGTTTGTCCTCAAGGCTTTGGTCAACAAGAAATTCGAGGCTAAGGCGGTGGAAAAAGTGTTCTACAAGACAAAGTCGTCCGTGGCGGAAATGGATCCTTCGATTTTCCAGGTCTTTTCAATCACTAAGGATGCTTCTTATTCTGGTGAGCGTGTTGTAAAGGCTGGAATGTGCTTTAGAATCTACGGAAAGAACCTTGGCTTTGACTTTGAGGATGAAAAGCAGGGCGTGTTCCTTGCGTTGAAAGGCGACAGGAAAAAAGCCGTCAGAATCACAAGCTTTATAAGGCGCACTCAAAGGACAATCGACGCAATCCTGCCGCAGGATATGGAAAAAGGTGTCTATACGGTTTCGTTTGTAAAGAAAAACGGCGAAGGCTCATATCCAGTTGCAAACACAACTGATGAAATAGAAGTGATTGAGTAACTAGGCTGAATGACTTGTTGCCTTGTCATTGCCGCGTTTGACATGGCAATCTATGTACATGGATTCCTGAATTCGCACTGGGAATGACAGTTTGCGCTACAGTATTCCGATTCCGCTTTTTAAGGTTTCAAGCTGCATTCCGCAGGCCTTTTCTATCATGCTGTACAAAAGACGCTTCATGTTGTATACGGATTCCGAGGGAACAAGCAGTTTTCTTACTTGTCCGGGCGGAAGCTCGTTTATTGCGGTAAGGTAGGTGAGCGAGTCAAGGTCGATTCTAAAGTTTCCTTGTGTTCTGTTTTCCGGGGCGAAAGAAATGCAGTCGGCGCAGACAAATCCGTTTTGCCTTTCTATATAAGAGGCGTTATGCTCATGGCTTAAAAGTGAAGAGCCGCAGCCGCAGCAGGTTCTTGGTTCAGGCTGAAGCCCCAAAAGTCCAAGGTATCTCCAGACAAAGCGCAGAATTCCAAGCCGGGCTTCGTTTTCATCCACGCTGTCTATTCCGTCAAGAAAGGCGCACAGAAGGACAAAGGCTTTTTCCGTTTCTCCGGCGCACTTTGTCTTTAGCACAAGCTCGCAGGCAAATGATGCCGCCCAGGATTTTAAAAGGCTTGTCCTGAACGAAAGGTGGCAGTTTTGCGCGTCAAAGTCGGTTATTTTTATTGAATTGCGGGATTCGTCGCTGTATATATAGAGAATTCCTGAATAAAACGGCTGGACAAGGGATTTTAGGCGGCTTTTAGGTCCTCCGTAGAGCATTGCGTTGAAAATTCCGTTTTCCGCAGAAATTACTTTTACAAGCCTGTTGTTTTCCCCGGATTCTTTTAGTGAAAGGATTACAGATTTCATTCTCTTGTTCCGCTCTGCCATGCGCCTATAATATCAGCGCGGAAAATGCTTGGCAAGACTTGTGAAAATGCGACGGATTTTCTGCAAAATCAGGGCAAACGCATTATAGCCTACTTCAACTTCTACAACACGGCGAGGTTTCATCAGTCGCTGGATTACAACGTACCTGATGAAATACATGATCCAGAGCATTATTTTGGTAAACAGGTTTTTGCAACTAATATCATAAAAAAAAGCAGGATAGCATTGACTATTCAAATTTTCGACCTTTATTTGATGAGTTAAGTCTGTATTTATAATATTCTCAGGCTAAATTATGCCACATCCCGAGCATTCATATTGATATTCCGTACAACATCAAAAATCCTGTTCTGAGCTTCTTTTCCAAAGAGTGTGAAGAACTTCGGACGGTCGAATGGAGCTCGGCCTTTCATGAGCGCATCCATGTTGATTTCGCCTTGTTCAACTATGATGTTAATCAGGCGCTGAACAAACTCAATCTGCATGCTGTTCATATTTGTGTTGTTAATGAATTCTGCAAAATAATTATTTATGGCGTCTTTATCCATCTTTGTAGCCCAGCGGATGAAAACTCCTAGAGATTTTCCCTCAGAGAGTTGATCGAACATCTTTTCATTTCCAAGTTCTTCCTTAAAGATATGGTTTAGATTGTCAAAATCATTTTTTGTAAGAGGCTGATTTGTTCGAAGCTTATTAATTGCTTCATCCTTCATATGCTCAGAAAGATAAGCATCCACTTTCTTTTTATATTCTTCAAAGTTGTCTGCAGAAGTTGGATTTGCAGTTCCGCTCGGCACATCAACAGTTTTTACTTTATCATCAAAATCTATAAAAAGAGGTTCGTGTCCATTTTCAACAGTAAACTGTGCAAGTTCTCTTATTTCATTGCGGATTTCTTCATAATCAAGAACATTCAAGCTATCATAATATGAATTTACAGATAAGAGCTGTAATCTCGGAAGATTATCTCGAACCACTTTAATGGATGTCTTCTTTAAAAGCTTCTCAGAAACAGCCTTAATCTTTGAGCGGTAAAGATTTATAGGTTGCTCTGACAACTGTAATTCCATTATTCCATAACAGAAATTGTCAAAGCCTTTTGCATACTGGTCTAGTTCTCCGTTGAAAACAAGTGGAGCAATGTACTTTGTAAGATTCATTACATCTTCATCGGTAAGACATTCAAAGCTTTTTTCATTTTGAAACTTCAAAACATGTTTTAGTACAAGATGCACTGGAGTAAGATTTGTGTTTAAGGCAGAAATCTGAGCATGAACTTCGCTTACAAGCTGGTCACGGTAATCCAGGAATTTCTGATCTGCCCATGCCGAATCTTGCAACAGTTTTATTACAGAACACTTGTGAGCAAAAATTCTTTCGCTTACAGATTTTCCAGAAGCACCTTCGATGCCGTTCTTTTCCTCACGGAAGAATTCAAAATTCCTAAGGTAATCAAAAATGTAGAAATATTTTTTACCAACATAAGAACCGGTTTCATCAGTGCAGACAAGATTTGGAGTAAGGCGGGTTCCACGGCCAATCATCTGCCAGAACTTAATCTTACTGCGAATCTTTTTATAGAAAACAAGATTTACAACTTCTGGAATATCAACGCCGGTATCAAGCATATCAACGCTAACTGCAATCTGGAGCTGTGAATCAGTCTTTTTGAATTCCTTGATTGTTGATTTTACTTTTGCATCATCACAGACAACTCTCTGACACATTTTGCCTTTGTACTGTGGCCAGTATTTATTAAAGGTGTCTACTATATGCTGAGCATGATTTTTGTTGTAGGCAAAGATGATTGTTTTTCCGAGTTTATCACCGCCACCAGTTTTAATTCCTTTTGTCATTAAGTCTTCAAGAACCTGGCGGGTTGTATCTTCGTTAAATACATATTCATTTATTGCTTTTGGCGGAATTTCTTCAAAAGGCTCATCACCGTTTTCTTCGGCTTCTTGTATCTTTTCTAAATCTTCTTCCGAAAGATTATCAATATTAATCCCTTCATCTAAGAATGTAGAAGTTTTTTCTATAGCGTGATACGGAACAAGATATTCATCAGAAATTGCTGTTTCATATTCATAAACATCAGTTGGAACATCATCTTGTAATTCAAAAAATTCAAATGTACTTGCATCAACACTTTTACGAGGCGTGGCTGTAAGTCCAACAAGGAAAGCATCGAAATATTCAAAAATTGCACGATATTTTTTGAAAATAGAACGGTGGGCTTCATCAATAATGATTAAATCAAAATGTGCCGGTGTAAAAGTTCTGTTTCCGTCTTTGTTTTTTTCTGTGTCTATTGCATTTAGAATTGTTGGATATGTACTAAATACTATACGAGCACCTTTGTTTTGTTCTTTATCTTTTGAATCTAAAAGATTACATATTGTTGTTTCCGGGGAGTTTTCTTTAAATGCGTCATAGGCTTGTTCAACAAGTTGAATACGGTCTGCCAAAAACAAAACATTTGAAACATAATGACCACGGCTTAAAACATCAACAATAGAAATTGCTGTACGGGTTTTTCCTGTTCCCGTTGCCATAACCAAGAGGAACTTTCGGATTTTCTTTTCAATTTCGCTACAAATAGAGCGAATTGCTTTCATTTGATAAGGACGACCAGAAATTTCTGTATTGATTTTTACGGAGCTTAATGGACTAAGCAAATTTCGCCTATCCATAAGTTTTTGTAAATCGTCCATACTGAATATCATACTAACGGTTCTTGGTGCATATTGGGTATCGTCCCAGAAGAATGTTTCAAAACCATTTGTATAAAAGATAAAAGGACGGCGACCAAATTTTCTCTCCAAACAATCTGCATAAAGAACTGCTTGTTGCTTTCCGACATTTGGATCTTTTGTTGTTTTTTTAGCTTCTATAACTGCAAGTGGAGAACCGTCTTTTCCAAACAGGGCATAATCAATATATCCTTTTTTGCCAGGAATGTTTTCTAAATCATCAACTGGATATTCTTCTACAACTTGAACTTGGTCTATTTTCCAACCTATAAGTTTTAGGTCTTCATCAATAAACATCTTTCGAGTTTGAAATTCGCTTAAATCTTCTAGTTTGAGTTCTGGTTTTGTAACAGGATTTTCTTTTCTATTTTGGATTTCTGCTTTAGCTTCTGCAAGTTGCTTTATCAAATCTGAAATAGTACTATCTTTTTGTTCTATTTCGTCTTTGTATTTTTGGATTTCTTCACGATTTGGCTTTTTTGCAATAACAACTTTATTTACTGGAATAGCATTTATATCAAAAGTTCGCTGTTTATAATCCATTCCATAGGTATAATCCAGCCAATTTAGAAAATTGAATAACGCTTTTAAAGAAAAAAGAGCAAATTTTTTTTCTACGACAACAGTATAGTGAACGCCTTTGTTTCCAATTTTTATGACCACTTGCATATCACTTAGAATATTTGATGGAACTGCATTTACAAAGGTTGGTTCGTGAACTAGAACTTGAATGGAATCGTCATAAGGTTTTCGTAAATCACCATCAACTGAGTACATCCATTTAACAGCTTGTTCTAAAGATTTACGAGCTGCAAAAACCGAAAAAACTGTATTTTTATTGTACTGCCTTTCTGCATCAATGGCTAACTGCGAAAAAGCACTATAGTTTTTGTCGTATGTTAAAAAGTCAAAATTTGCCAACCTTGTGCTCCTCTACATCAAGGTAGTATAGCACAATTTTACGATTTTTTCCATTTCAAATTTTGATTTGCTGGACGAAGGTGGAATATTCATCCTGTAATTCTTTTGGAGGCTGAATGATTGGAAACTCTTCAATATGATCTTTATTAACCTGTCGTTTATCAATTCCACCAACACATATGCTACGAATATAATCACGATATTCTGGAGATGTAAGTATTCTAATTACGAATTCGTGATTGTATTCTTTTTCTAAACGAATTAAATAAACGTGTCCATTTATATTTGCAGAATCATCTTCACCAAGAAATAATGCAGCACGGCCAAGACTGCTGTTTTCTGTATTAATTCGACCTGTTTTAGTCATCAAAATGTCATATTTTTTAAGAGAAGATTTTTTCATCGATTTATGAGTAGCTTCATCTATATAAGCAACATCGTCTAAATCAATTTTATTTCGCCAAACATTTTGACTTCTTAAGAATGTGATGCCGTTTTCAACATAAACCTGTTCTCCACCTTTAGGAGTTGTGCCATTCATTATTGCCGAACACATTTTTCCAAGTTTTTTTACTTCCCATCCCATAGGATTTTGAACTGGATCCCCAAACATCTCGATAAATCGGGATTTGTCGATTTGATTAATGTGTCATATTTTTCAAGAATTCTTTTGTTTTTTACGGTAAGTTCTGCGCATTTGCCCAAGACGGCTGAAATGTGTTTTTGTTTTTGGAGAGATGGAAGTTTCAAAGGGATATTTTGATAATCTTTGAAATATATATGAGGTATAGTTGCTCCTGTATAAAAACGACTTAAATTCTGATACTTCAAAAATTCTGCAAGAAATTTTATATCTATATTCTCTTTTGGGAAAATATATTGCATTGTACCAATAAGTGATGATTTTGCTGGATGTACACTAACACGACCAACTCCAGCACCATCTTTTACAATACCAATGTAAGGTTTGTCTTGTTTATAAAAATCGACATTTTTTATAAACCCTGCAGCTCCATAGATTGGATATTCGCCATTGTTATCCGCAATTTCATTTTGGGCAATATTGGATGAACCTTTCTCACACACATCCCCAAGTCTTACCGTTTTCCACTCGTTCATTTTTCAGCTCCTGACAAAATTATCCAATAACCGTTGTTTCTAGAATCAGAATGTTTCAAAAGATTTTGTTTCTTCAATTCGTCTATATCTCGCTTGATTGTTTTTTCATTCTTTCCAAGTTTATCTGCAATAATTGCAGCTGTAAGAGTTTTATCTTTTGCAATCATTTCAAAGATCGACTTCTGGCGCTCGGTTAAAGGGACATTTAAAGGGACATTTTCTGTCTCTTGATGTTCGTTCATAAGAGCTAGATATTTATCAGAAGCAAAACAGCGGGCTGTAACACCACCAAGAGAAAGGTCAATTTCTGGTAGTTTTGCGTTTTCTTCTTCACAGTATCGTGTAATCTTACTAAAACCGCGGGCCCAGCTTTCAATCATACCGCACTTAAAGAATACATTTGCAAGGTTAGGATTGCATGGTTTTGAAACATGCTCTTTATACAAATCTTCAACTGGAACTTCCTTTGGAAGTGCTCCATCATTCCAGAGACGGATTTTATCTTTGTAAATGCGAATCTGAATTGGAGTGGTAGAAAGATAGTCCTTATGAATTACTGCATTTAAAAGCAGCTCTCGAAATGCTGCACGAGGAAAGAAGAACGTTTCTTTTCTATTTAGGTATTCATCTCGCCATGTTTTTTTATATTCTATGGTCTGACTTTCCATCAATTATTCTCCGAGCATGTCGTTCGCTTTGCGAACTTACCGAGTTTGAAGGTCACTTCGTGCCCTTACAAACTCGCATTTAACATTTTCTCCAGTTCAATTAAGTCACTGGAAATTTCTTTCTGCAAATCCTTAATTTCACCAATAAGAACTTTTGGAGCAGGATATTCAACCTTTTCATAAACAACTTCCTTATACTTGTTGATGCTCAAGTCATAATTATTTGCGACAATTTCTGACTTTGGAACAAAGAAACTCTGCTCGGTACGTTTGCGGTCTTTTTCTTTATCAAGATTCTGGAATCGCTTAATAATATCAGGGATGTCATTTGCATCTGTCGGCTGACGCTTGTCATCCAGGGAATATCCGTCAGCTTTCATATCATAGAACCAGACATTGTCTGTTCCACCTGCACCTGTTTTTGTGAAAACAAGAATACCTGTACTTACTCCGGCATAAGGCTTAAATACTCCGCTTGGCATACTGATAACTGCTGCAAGCTGATGATTTTCCACCAGCTCTTTACGTAGCGCTTTATGAGCATTACTTGAACCGAACAAAACTCCATCCGGAACAATACAAGCACAGCGGCCGCCTTTTTTGAGCATTCGGATAAAGAGGGCAACAAAAAGAAGCTCGGTTTTGGTTGTAGAACATACGTTTGTAAGACTTTCTGCAATTGTTGATTTATTTACGCTTCCTGTAAATGGCGGATTTGCAAGAATAATATCGAATTCACCTTCAATTTCGTTATTTTTACTTACACTGTCCTGATAAGCAATATGCGGCTCATGGATTGAGTGGAGCAGAAGGTTCATTGCGGAGATTTTGAGCATTGTACTTCCTGTGTCAAAACCTGTAAGAAGTCCTTTTGAATAATGCTCCCATTCCTTGTCACCCATTTTGTTTCCGTAAGTGTCGCGTATAAATTCAGCAGAAGAAATAAGAAAGCCGGCTGTACCGCAGGCAGGGTCACAGATTGTATCCATTGGTTGAGGGCGGATAAGCTGAACCATCATGTCGCGAATCTGTTTTGGAGTACGGAACATTCCTACCTGTCCGCTGGAATTCATTTTGCTCAAGACATATTCGTAAATATCACCAAGCATGTCGCGGGTCTGAACTTCTGGATTTTCAAAAAGTTCATCAAGCTTTGTAATTACGGCTTTTAAGGTCTGCGGGCTAGGAATAGAGAATGCTGCATCTTTCATGTAGCGGGCAAAAGCACTTTCTTCGTTTGCATTTATTTTTTTGATGAATGGGAAAATCTCTTTGTTCATCAAAGTAAAGAGTTCGTTTTCTTCGAAGGTCTTAAAAATATGCCAGCGGTATTTCTGTTTATCTCCAGGGAAAATGTGTTCCTTCTTTTCACCTGACATTTTTTCGTACTGTTCAGTTTCATTTTCAACTTCATCAAGAGAGTGGATGAACATAAGGTACGAAAACTGTTCGATGACAGTAAGATATTCGCTCATACCTGCACTGAAAAAGTCGTCCCAGATTGAATCTATTTTGTTTTTTATTTCGCCAGTAATCATTTTTTAGAACTCCTAACTTTGTTAAAGTGTATTATAGCAAGATTTTCTATAATTTTATAGAGATTATAACAGATGACAGTGACAAAGAAGGTCACTATTATAGATTTTTTTCAAAACTAGTTACCTCTCCCATTCCGTTCCCTCTTCAGATTTCTTTCCACCTCTCGGCCCTGTTCAAACTCCCTGTACCAAGGACTTTTTTGCATCCATTCCTTTACATCTTTGAAACCGTAATCTGCGATAACACCTGCAATCTTACGAAGCAGTTCTGGTGTTGCACTTTCAAACATCTGGCTTATCTCGGCAGCCCCAAAGAATCGCTTTTTGCCATTCATTGTCTCTTTTGTGTATCCGTTCAACGTATGGTCATACTGCTTAATCTGATTGGCATATCCATCTTTGATTGCTTTATTCGATTTTGCAAAGGCTGAAACAAACATATCGACTATCGGATCCAGCTGTTCATCCCAGTAGGTTCTCTGGGCATCTTTACAGTGCTCTTTGGTCCATTCTTTGAAATTTTGAATACTTGGCATAAGTTCTTCCTACTTGGAGATTTCTTCAAGGACATCGATGTTCTTTTCGGTCAGCGCAGAAAGAAGTGTGTAAACCCGATTACGCTGCAGGTCTTTTTCTTTCTGAAATTCTTCCAGAGTTTTTCCACTTTCTTCCCTGGGTTTAGGAGTGTCTTCAATTTCAAGACCCGGATACAAATGCCGCAGAACGCGCGGTTAAACCATTTGTAATGGCCAGAAAAAATTTTTTATTTTCCGGCAGCGGAACCGGTGCCAGAAGCACATGCTTCATGTTTACACTGATTGAAACCGCAAAAGCCAACAGTAAAAATCCGGAAGATTATCTTCGCTGCCTTTTTGAAAAGGCTCCTTACGCCCGAACCGCCGAAGACTGGAATAAACTGCTTCCCTGGAACATTGAGATTACCCCTTTTAAAATGCGCGGTGAATTGGTAGAATAATTTAGGCTAGAATTGACGGATACGAATATTATAGCACAAATTTAGGTTTTAAAGGGGATTTTTCGATTTCGCAAATAAAAGATTAATCTAACCTATCAGAAGAATAAATCTGAGAATACTTACTATTTCTTTTCTGCTAATAATTCTTCAAATAACTTGTAAACATGGCTGATAGTTGCATTGTCATTTCCTGTAAATGCTTTCTTCTTATCCAATTCAGAGGCTTTTTTCATTGCAGTGCAAAAAAAAGGTTTTAGGGTAGTATAAAGACTTGCAGACGAAAGCCACTTTTGGTCTTTATCATAATCAGGAAGATGTTTTCGTAATTCCTTTATAACAACGTCTTGAGAAGAATAAAACTGTGCAGGCATAGCGAAATGAAGTAAAAACCATACTTCAAAAGCTGGCATAGAATCGGCAAAATGAATTCCTAGCTTCAATGCTTTTCCATATTGATTTTTAAGTTCTTCAGACATACCATTTTCAACAATGGTATCTCTATCAAAAACACACCATACAGAGTCGTATACACCACTTTCAAACTCTGTAATTGCTGTTTTGAGAATAGTATTCAAATCACTATGTTTAGCAATTTTTGGAGTAACTGTAACTCCAGGTATATGCCCATTTGTTTTTACATCAGAGAAATATATTTTTTCAGTAGGACCTTCAACAACCAGTAGAAAGGTTTTATTTCCTTTTAATTTACCTGTTTTTCTTGGCACAGAATAACTCCCTCAATCGATTCATATCCACATTTGGCAAAGCGCCAAATTTATCAGCTTGATACAACTTCTTTCTTGATGTTTCTTTTCTGATACCAGTGTAATCAGCAATAGAATTATATTTACTACCACCATTAGAATCTTTGTTACAAAACCAAATTTCATCATCTCTTAAGAATCCAGAATCCAGTAATTCTTGATTGTGACTTGTAAAAAGAATCTGAGAATCTGTAGAAGATTCAAGAAAAAGTTGAATAAACATTTCGAGTAATTCCTGATGTAAAGACGATTCAAGTTCATCAATAAGACAAAGAGAAGGTTCTTGTGTTATGTCAATTAAAGGAGCCGCAAGTTCCATAATTTTCTGTGTTCCAGCAGACTCCATCGCAAGTGGAAGTTCGATATCATTTCCGTAATGATGAATAAGACTTACATTTCTAATTACTGGAGTTTCTCCTCTTTTTGTAAACTCATTTCTTACTTCTTCTGGTATAGATTTTAAAAATTCTTCCGGTAATTCCTGCTTCTTAATTGTAATATCCGTAATATTTCCTACATCAGAAAAAGCAAGAAGTTGAGTTACTTTCTTTTTGAAATCTTCATCCTCTTCCATTCTCTTTGCTACATAGCCAGAGAGTGTATTATCGGAACTATCAATCATTCCTTTAAATCGTTCATTAAAGTGATCATAGATATGAAGGAATATTGGATGTTTTGCCTGAGCACCTGCAGAAACTACTGAACAATTGTCTCTAGTTAGGTCAGCAATAACCTTTTTTGCGCCAGTTACGCAGGTTCCCCACTTAATTACATCTTTTCGTTCAAAAATCAGTTTTCTTTGACCTTTTGGAGAATAGTATAAAGATTCTTCTAAAACACGTTCTTTATTCAATTTTATGAAATATTCATAACGTATTTCATTTTCAGAATCAAAATCTTTCGCATAGAAAACAATGCTAAATTCTCCTGGTTCAGAAGCAGTTTTTGAATCAAACAAAAATGGGAAGAAGTGTATTTTTTCTGTTGGTTGTAAAAAATGAAATGATTTTATAAAAAAGTGAACATAAAAAGCGAACGCTTCTGCAATCTTTGTTTTTCCAGAAGCATTTGCGCCATATATACAAGCCAATTTTAGGAATTTTTTACCACCGTACTCAATACAATGTAATTCATCATCTTCATGAACACTTTCTGCTGCTTCAAAACTAATTAGCTGTTCATCCTTTATTGATAACGTATTCTTTACTGTGAACTCTAAAATCATACAGCATCTCCTTTATAAAGGTCATTCTATTATAATAAAATATCGGCATAATAACCAATAATTGATAGCATTTTTGCAAAAAAAATGCAAATATTTAATGAATTTCCAATCTTTTATTGCCGATTGAAAATAATTTTTGTATACTTATATTATTAGTACTTCGTTGAAGGAAAAAAATGCACAGGCGGCAACCTGTGCAAAAATCTAAATTAAGCAGCCCTCTGAACAGGGTAGCCACCTAATAAAATCGTACTAGTAGGTTATCACAATCCGGAAGGAAGCTCAATTGGTCTCTGCGAGGAGGCAACATGGGGAAAAAGGCCCTTGTTGTAGGTATTGATGAATACCCTGATAATCCGTTATGCGGATGTGTTAATGATGCAAAAGAAGTAGCATCATTGTTGGAAAGAAATGCAGATGGAACAAAGAATTTTGATGTGCTTCCACTGCTGAATCTTAAGTCTAGAAAAAAACTTGAAACAGGAATTTCATCTCTTTTTGCAAATGATGATGATATTGCTCTTTTTTATTTTTCTGGACATGGTTCAAGAAAAGGCGAAGTAGAATATATTTGTGTCCCAAACGAATATGGAGAAACAGATAATATTCGTCTTTCTGAAATACTTGAAACTATACAGAAATCAAAATGTAAGAATAAAATTGTTATTTTGGATAGTTGTTTCTCTGGAGGAATGGGAGATAATCCATTTGATGGTATGAATGCTGTTCTTTCAAAAGGTCTCACTATTCTTTCTGCAACAAGACCTGAAGAAACTGCTTTAGAAATTGCGGGGCATGGAGTTTTCACAACTCTTTTATGTAGTGCATTAAATGGAGGCGCAGCGGATCTTTTTGGTCATATAACACCTGGTTCGATTTATGCATTACAAGATGGACGTTTGGGGATTTCATGAGTCTGGAGATGTATTATTTGAAGAATTGATTTTCTTGAGAAATCGTGAGATTTTCTGCACAGAAGCAAAAATATATGTTATAATAATTTATATGAATACAGACTATAGAAAATTATGGATTCTGCTTATTGAGAAAGGAATTAAAAATAAATCTGATTTAATTCCATTGGCAGGGATTTCCACAAATGTTCTGGCCAAAATGAACAAAGGTGAATATGTCTCTATGGAAAGCCTGCATAAGATTTGTAAGGCCCTTAAATGTGACATTGGAGATATTGTTACGTTTGAAGAAAAATAACTGCAGTGTCACTGAATGACACGATTATGTGATAGAATATTTTAGAAGGTTTTAGATAATGGCAAAATTAAAGATTAAAAACTTTGGCCCAATTCAGAATGGATTTTCAGAAAACGACGGCTTTTTAGAGATTTCTCCTGTAACAGTAATCTGCGGAAATCAGGCAACAGGTAAGAGTACAATTGCTAAGTTATATTCTATTTTTTCATGGCTTGAAAAGGCAAATGTAAAATCTGGACTTGGAATGACAAGCGAAAATATTGATGATTTAGTTTCTCTTTGTAAGCCACACCGTATTGACGAATATTTTAATGAACAAACTGAGATCCATTATATAGGAACAACCTGCGAATTTATTTATCAAAATAGAAAATTTTCTTCCAAGACCATAGATTTGAATAAAAATCTAATACAATATAAACGCCCAAAGATTATGTATGTTCCAGCAGAACGTAATCTTTTAACTTCTATTGAAGATGCTGAAAATATTAAAAACCTTCCATCAATGCTTTCCATTTTAATGGATGAATATGAAAAGGCAAAAAAAGCATCAAAGTCTGGAGAATTTGATTTACCAATTTCTAATGTAAAACTGATTTATGACAAGAATAGTCTCACAATGAAAGTTGTAACAGACAACAATAGAACTATTTCTATATACAGTGCATCCAGCGGTATACAGTCTGTTACTCCACTTTCTATTGTATCTAAATATATAACAGAAGAAGTTTCATCCAATTTCTTGAAAAATATTCAAAAACTCAGTGCAAATGAACGAAAGCAAATAAAGGAATGGATTAAGAAAGATACAAAAGACGAAGAAAAGAATCAGCTTTTGCTTTCAAGTTTTGACCAGCTTATTTATGGAAAGACTTTGAATGAAAATATTGCAAAAGACATAGAAAAACTTCTTCATTACTTCTTCAACACTTGCTTTATTAATATTGTAGAAGAACCAGAGCAGAACTTATATCCTCAATCTCAGAACAAAGTACTGTACGAACTGCTTGAATGCAAAAATAACAGTGATGAAAACAAACTTCTTATCACAACCCACAGCCCATACATTCTTGCTTACCTTACTCAGAGCGCAAAAGCTGCAGAATTATTAGCAAAGGGTGTTCCAGAAAAAGAAATAGGAAAAATTATTCCAGTAAAAGCAGCTGTACCAGGAGAAATGATTCATATTTACGAAACAAAAGCAGATGGTTCTATCAAGCTTCTTGAACCGTATGAAAATCTTCCTTCTGATGACAACGAACTTAACAAGGCATTGGAAGAACAGAACGACAGTTTCTCAGATCTTCTTGAACTGGAGGCTAAGTTTTGCAAGTAAATTTTTACGACTATGCCACAACAGTAAACCAAGTAAAAGAATTTGGACTTATTGATCCAGACGATAAAGAAGGAAAAAAGCCAGCTTTTGTAAGTTATGACAAAACTACAGATAAATGGAATGCAACAGTAGAATGTAATAACCGAACTGATTATTCCTTTATTGCAGTAGATAATAATATTCCCCTAACAGTAAAAAACAATGGTAAAGATGAAACTGCAAGTTCCTGTGATGCTATGATATATACTCCAAAAACAGTTTGCTTTATTGAATTGAAAGCTGATAAAAAAGGTAACGACTGGCTTAATCGTGGAATGGAGCAGCTTGCAAACACAATAAGCTTTTTTGGTGATGAACTGGATAAATACGAAAACAAAAGAGCTTATCTTTGCAATTCCAGAAGACCATTCGCCCCATCAATTCATAAAATTGCTCAGCAGCAGTTTATGCAGAAAAATAAGATTGTGCTTCGTATTAAGACAGAGATTGAAGAGTTAAAGTAGAAAAGGATAAAAAAATGAACAAACATCCTACGGAAAACAGCGATTCTTCGGAGCCGCTAAAATCAGGGAGATGTTTAAAAGTTCAACACTGGAACTGCTTCATAAGATTACCGACTTTGGCAATGTTGTAACTTCACCAAAGCACTAGCAAAAATGCCATCGTCTGACACAATCACCAGTCGCTTTCCTAGTAAAAACGCCTTTTTAATGATATAATCAATCAGTATTTTACAAAAGGACATCATCATGGCAAAATCAAAATCCCAGAAATCTAAATCATCTTCCGCCACCATCGGATTTGAACAGCATATTTGGGATGCAGCCTGCGAACTTTGGGGACACATTCCCGCTGCAGATTATCGCAAAATCTTTACAGGACTTATCTTCTTAAAATACATCTCAACCGCCTTCGAAAAGAAATATGCAGAACTGGTTGCAGAAGGCGATGGCTTTGAAGATGATCCAGATGCATACGAAGCAGACAACATTTTCTTTGTTCCGCCAGAGGCACGTTGGAGTGAAATTGCAAAGGCAGCCCACACCTGAAATCGGCACAATCTTAGACAAAGCCATGATAGCCATAGAAGCCGACAACAAAAGCCTCAAAGGCGTCCTTCCAAAAAACTACGCCAACCCCGAACTGGACAAACGCGTTCTTGGTAATGTTGTAGACGTGTTCACCAACATGGACATGAGCGACACCGAAGCAAGCAAAGACCTGCTGGGCCGCACCTACGAATACTGCATCGCACAGTTTGCATCCTACGAAGGAGTGAAGGGCGGCGAGTTCTACACACCGGCCAGCGTAGTAAAAACAATCGTAAATATCTTAAAGCCTTCAGAAGGAAAACGCGTTTATGACCCATGCTGCGGTTCAGGCGGAATGTTCGTTCAGTCCGTAAAGTTCATTCAGGAGCACGCGGGAAACAGAAGCAACATCTCAGTCTTTGGACAGGAAGCCAATGCCGACACCTGGAAAATGGCCAAAATGAATATGGCAATCCGCGGAATCGACGCAAACTTTGGCGACCACCCGGAAGATACCTTTTTCAACGACCTTCATTCCACACAGAAGTTCGACTTCATCATGGCAAATCCGCCCTTCAACTTAAGCAACTGGGGACAGGATAAATTGCAGAACGACCCTCGCTGGGCATACGGACTTCCACCCGCAGGCAACGCAAACTACGCCTGGATAGAACACATGATTTACCACCTGGCTCCAAACGGAAAAATCGGCCTCGTACTTGCAAACGGCGCCCTTTCCACCCAGACCTCTGGCGAAGGAGAAATCCGCCGTAAGATAATCGAAGCAGATTTAATAGAAGGAATTGTCGCCATGCCAACCCAGCTTTTCTACAGCGTAACAATTCCGGTAACCCTCTGGTTCATCACCCGCGGCAAAAAGCAGACCGGCAAAACCCTCTTCATAGATGCCCGCAACATGGGCCACATGGTAGACCGTAAGCACCGCGACTTTTCCGAAGAAGACATCGCCCGCCTTGCCGACACCTTCACCGCCTTCCAGAAAGGCACCCTCGAAGATGTAAAAGGCTTCTGCGCAGTTGCCACCACAAAACAAATCGCCGACCAGGATTACATCCTCACCCCCGGCCGCTATGTTGGCATAGAAGAAAAAGCCGAGGATGACGAACCTTTTGCTGATAAGATGAACCGCCTGATCACCGAACTTGGCGGAATGTTCGCAAAGAGCCACGAGCTCGAAGAAGAAATAAAGAAAAATCTGGAAGGGATTGGGTTTAAGATTTAGGGCGTGACCCTCGCCTTGCTCGGGTCGGGCTTTGCGCACTTCCGCTTTCGCTCCATTCCCCGCAAGCGGGGAACGCATCGGCGGTGCTCCAATCCCTCACGCTTAAAAACACTTGATTTTCGGCTATTTCGGAGTTATACTCCAAATTAGTCGGACTGCACAAAAGGGGGCTTTATGTATATAAACCGTCATATTCTGCCATATTTGCGCAGAATGAAAAAACAGTTCAGAGTTCTCTTAATTACCGGTTCCCGTCAAGTCGGAAAATCTACTTTGCTAAAAGAAAAACTTCTCCCGGATTATGGATATGTTACTCTCGATGATTTTACAGAACTTGGATTAGCGCAAAAAGATCCAGCCTTGTTTTTCAAAAATCATCCGCTTCCTGTTATTGTTGACGAAGTACAGCGAGCCCCAGACCTGTTTTTGCAAATAAAGCTTCTTGCAGACGGCACAAAAAATAAAGGACAATTAATTCTTACAGGGTCACAAAGCTATAGGCTCTTGAGTAAAGCGGCAGATTCTTTGGCAGGACGTGTTTGCATCATCAATATGACATCTCTTTCGCTTAGAGAAAAATACGAAATTGATTTTAACACAGAATTCTTACCGACATCTGAATACATCGAATCCCGAAAACAAAAAATAAAGCCATATAAAAACTTATGGAATCATATATGGCGTGGAAGTATGCCGGAGCTGGCAGATGTGTCAATCGAATGGGAACCATTTTACCGCTCGTACATAAGGACATATCTTGACCGCGATGTGGCGGATATAATAAGCCAGAAAAATCTGGTAAAGTTCCATAACTTTATGCAGTGCCTTGCAGCTCGGGTTGGAGAACTGTTTAACGCAGATTCCATCGCCCGTGATGTTGGCGTTACAAGCAAAACAATTTCCGAATGGACAAGCATCCTTGAATCTTCCGGTGTAATCCGTCTTTTGCAGCCTTATGAAAAAAATGTATCCAACAGAGCCGTAAAAACTCCAAAAGTCTTCTTTATGGATACAGGCTTGGTCTGCTTTTTAGTAGGCTGGTCTTCTGCAAGTGTAGCAATGAACGGCGCAATGTCGGGCAGTCTTTTTGAAAACTTTGTTGTAAGCGAAGTAATCAAATCATATTACAACGCCGGCCACGAAACCGAAAAAATCTATTTTTACCGCGACAAAGACAAAAAAGAAATAGATTTGATAATCGAAAAAGACAATATCCTCTACCCAATCGAAATCAAAAAATCAGCCCGCCCGACAATAGACATGGCAAAGCATTTCTCTGTCCTGTCTAAAATCGCTGGAGTTTCTGTTGGTCAGGGCTGCATTATTTGCCAGTGCGATAATCCTCTGTATTTGAGCAATGAAATTATTTCGCTGCCGGTTGAGTATGTGTGAGGAGGGATGGAATGGAAGAGTGGAAAGAATGTACTTTAAGTAATTTAGGAACTATAGTTGGTGGTGCTACACCATCTACAAAAGATTCTTCAAATTATGAAAACGGTTCTATCGCTTGGATTACACCAAAAGATTTATCGACTTACACTGAACGTTTTATTTCTCATGGTGAAAGAAATATTACAGAAAAAGGTTTGAAAAGTTGTTCCGCTCAATTGATGCCACCAAACAGTATTCTTTTTACATCACGTGCTCCAATTGGTTATATTGCTATAGCAAAAAATGAGGTTTGTACTAATCAGGGATTTAAAAGTATTGTTCCAAATAAGGATACAGATTTTATGTTTCTATATTATCTCTTAAGATATAACAAAGATAATATAGAAAACCTCGGGAGTGGAACAACTTTTAAGGAAGTTTCAGGTTCTACAATGAGAAACGTTCCTGTAAAAGTTCCCCCCTCTCCCCACCCAGCAAAAAATCGCCACCATCCTCTCGTCCCTCGACGACAAAATCGAACTGAACAACAAAATAAACACCAACCTCGAACAGCAAGCTGGGGCCCTCTTCAAAAACTGGTTTGTAGACTTCGAACCATTTGGCGGTAAGATGCCCGAGGAGTGGAAAGTTGGAAAATTGTCGAACTTGATAACTGTAAAATATGGTAAAGACCACAAAAAATTGGATGACGGAAAATATCCGGTTTATGGCTCTGGTGGAATCATGCGTTATGTTGATAAATTTCTATATGATAAAGAATCTGTTTTAATTCCACGAAAAGGAACATTAAACAATGTCTTTTACATTAATGAACCATTCTGGTCTGTAGACACCATGTTTTACACAGAAATGAAAAAAGAAAACATTGCTAAATATGTTTATTTCTTCGTCAAAGGCAAAGATTTAAATGCAATGAATGCTGGTTCAGCAGTCCCAAGCATGACAACAGAAATTTTAAATGCCATAGAAGTTGTGATTCCAAGTGACGAATATTTAGAGAAATTTGAAAATATCGTTTCGCCTATGTTTAAACAGATAAAACAGTGTATAATAGAAAATGAAAATCTTGCATCTATTCGAGATACTTTATTACCAAAGTTGATGAATGGGGAGATATCTATTTAGGAGGCATATAGTAATGAAGATATATTCGTTTGACACTCGTGATAATTATTCATGGAATGTAATCTGTCTCTTATACACATCTGACGCTGCCGACGAAGAGGATAGTG